>ENA-OROL01000002-OROL01000002.1-human-gut-metagenome-genome-assembly--contig:-NODE-2-length-280528-cov-34.122101_pt1 | contig 280528 bp, 232 predicted proteins | sample MGYA00242128_ERZ509048 | MGnify/ENA primary metagenome ERZ509048 (study PRJEB26280, sample SAMEA2338750) | human gut metagenome | biome: human gut; feature: human-associated habitat; material: faeces...
AGACGGCAGGGTGAAGTCGATACAATCGCAGATAGACGCCATAGACGAGCAGATGAAGGCTACAGACGACCAATTGTTGCTCCGTAAACTCGGAGGTCAGAAGAAGCGGTTGAAGGTGGATTTGCTCAATGCCGCAAGGGATGCCGCCGATGATATTCGCAAGGCTTTTGAAAGCAATCCGAACCATCTCTTTTTGATTAAGGTGGACTTAATAACAAAAAGTATGACTCGAACGCCGTAAAATTAGCATTCGAGTCATACTTTATTGCTTTTTCTGAGTTTTATCGGACAGCAATAATTCATTTTATTCTGTAACGACTTCGTTTGTCAGAGCCAGGTCAAGAACATCTTTGATTGTTGAGACATAATGGAATGTCAGGCCGTTCAAATATAACGGTTTAATCTCCAGAATGTCTTTCTTATTTTCCTTCGACAGAATAATATCTGTAATCCCTGCACGTTTGGCCGCAAGAATTTTTTCTTTGATGCCGCCAACAGGAAGCACTTTCCCGCGCAGTGTAATCTCTCCAGTCATCGCAATGTGGTCCTTAACTTTTCTTTTCGTGAAAGAAGATGCCAAAGATGTCGCCATGGTGACACCGGCTGATGGCCCGTCCTTAGGAATTGCACCCTCTGGAACGTGAATGTGCACATTGTAACTGTCGAATATGTCAGGCGATATGCCGAATTTGTTGCAATTGGCTTTCAAATATTGTAGGGCAATAACCGCCGATTCCTTCATCACGTCTCCGAGGTTTCCGGTAAGAGTCAGCTTCTCGCCTTTGCCTTTTGACAGAGATGACTCGATAAACAAAATCTCTCCTCCGACAGCAGTCCACGCAAGACCAGTCACAACTCCGATTTGATCGTTTCCCTCGTAGCGGTCAGGGCTGAATTCCTCCTGTCCTAGATACTCTTTAAGGCCGTCGATAGAAACGGTCTTTTCAAAAGGCTTTCCGCTCGCTTTCTGCAATGCGATGCGGCGCATCACTTTTGCTATTTTCTTTTCCAGTTGTCTGACTCCAGATTCTCGTGTGTAGGATTCCACAATTTTCACAAGAACCTTTTTAGAGAAAGAAATCTCCTTTTCCTCGAATCCGTATTCTTTCAACTGTTTCGGAACCAAGAATTTCTTTGCAATTTCAACCTTCTCTTCCAAAATGTAACCTGACACATCTATCAGCTCCATACGGTCAAGCAATGGCTGAGAAAGGGTTGATAGGGTATTGGCGGTGGCGATAAACATCACACGCGACAGGTCGTAGTCAACGTCCACATAGTTGTCGTGGAAATGGCAGTTCTGTTCAGGATCCAATGCCTCCAGTAATGCCGACGACGGGTCGCCCTTGAAATCTTGGCCAAGTTTGTCAATCTCGTCCAAAACAAATACCGGATTCGATGACTTGCTCTTAATCAAACCTTGTATGATTCGTCCCGGCATAGCACCTATATATGTCTTGCGATGGCCTCGGATTTCCGCTTCGTCATGCAGTCCGCCAAGCGACATTCTCACATATTTGCGATGCAAGGCTTCCGCTATCGACTTGCCAAGAGAGGTTTTGCCGACTCCCGGAGGACCATATAGACATAAGATTGGGGCTCTCATGTCGCCTCGCAGCTTAAGCACTGCCAAATGCTCAAGAATGCGCTCTTTTACCTTGTCCAGTCCGAAATGGTCTTTGTTGAGCTGTTTTTCTGCATTGGGAATATCGAAATTGTCTTCTGTATATTCATTCCAGGGCAAGTCGAGAAGTGTCTCCAAATAGTTGTACTGCACAGAATAGTCTGGAGTTTGTGGCTGTAGACGTTCAAGTTTGCGCATCTCCTTTTTGAATGTGTTCTTGACATCCTCATTCCACAGTTTCTGCTCGGCTCTTTGATAAAGCTCGTCAATATCGTGCTCGTCGGTGTCTCCAAGCTCATCCTGAATTGTGCGGATTTGCTGCTGAAGGAAATGTGCCCGTTGTTGCTCGGAAATATCTTTCTGTGTTCTTGACTCAATGTCTGCGCGGATGTCAACCAGTTGAGACTCTCTGTTGAGATACATAAACAGGGAATATGCCCGTTGCTTTATCGAAAGGTTGGACAGCAACCGCTGTTTGACATTGGGTTCCAAAGGGGAGTTCGCGCACAAGAAATCAATCAGATGAACTGGATTGTCGATGTTTTTTATGGCAAAAGTCAATTCGTTCATCTTGTTTCCCAACTTGTCGAGCATCTTCAATGTGATTTCACGAAGACTTGTCACCAGTACGTTGAACTCCTTGTCGTCTGACAATGGGTATTCTTCTTCAAGTGGCGTGATGTTAGCCCTCAAGAAAGGCTTGGTGCTTGTCACACTGTCGAGTTGGAATGGGTATTTGCCTTGGATGATGACGTTTGTGGAATTGTCTGGAAATTCCAACACTCGTATAATTTCTGCGACTACGCCTATTTGATATAGACCATCCTGACCGGGGTCCTCGTCTTTTGCGTCTTTTTGGCAGATTACGCCGATTGGCGTTTTCGTTTTTTGTGCCGCTTCAATTAGTGCCAAAGATTTGTCGCGGCCAACCGCTACTGGAATTGCGACATTGGGAAACAACACCATATTCCGAAGCGCCAAGATAGGAACATCGGACGTAAATGACTGTGGGTCTATATCGTTGTCAGTATTTTCGTTGGCTTTTACATCTGTGAAGATTTGGCATATTTGTGGGCTCCCATCTTCTTCGACCAACTTGCTGTCTGTAAAATCAATCATTGTCAAAATTTATTTTATATATCCTATAGCAAAAAAAATGCCAAACAATTTCTTAATAAAAAGCCGGAACAATTTTTCAATTGTTCCGGCATGTGTGGCTATTGACAAAAATATTTAGTCAACTGTTGCTGCGTCGGATTGATGGCAAGAATCTTCCCGTCTTTATCAAGAAGATAGCTGTTCATTCCGCTCTTTAGACGATACCGTTTGTACACTTCGGATTCCATACCGTCTTTTTCGTAAAATTGCGATACTTCTGATAGCCCATCTGTTCTGACAAGCTCTTTGAACATATTGTCGCTGTCGTCGAAATTAACAGAAATAAAACTCAAATTTTTTCCGATGGATTTGAAAAATCTGTCGTAATGAATGTTTCTTATGCGAGCTTCCGCATCGTCCGACGTCCAAAAATTGACTATCACATAATTGCCTCTCGTTTCGCTTAGTTTGAAATGATTCCCTAATTTGCTTATTTCAAAGTTTGGGGCGAAAGAGTTGATATCAACACTTACATCATAGCTGTTGTAAGAAGATGTAAATACCAACAATATGGCAATTGTCGCAATTGCTGTAAATGTTCTCCTCATTCATTTAAATTATAGTTCACACTAAAGGCTTTCTTGGGAGTCCACCTGAGAAAAGCCCCTGCCGATTTTCGGCAATGGAGAGATCTCTTTCTCTCGTTTTTTTAATTCCGCAGACAAAGGTATAAAAAAATATCGTTGATACAAAGCATTTTAACCTTTTTGTCGACTTTAAACCAATTACAAAAGGTTATTTGCATCGCTGGCAAATAGCACTACATACGGCTTTACAAGCCATTCCCGCTGATGTGGAGCGACACGAATATGGGCTTGTTAATAAAACATTTTTTAACACAGCAGAGCTGCCATACTTCACTCCTTGAATTGCTCAAAACGGTTCGGACCGATAGGCATTCATGAATCCTTGAAGATATTCAAGGCTATTTGCTGAACTTGAATCCTTGCTGCTCAATAAAATCAAAAAATATTTTAGAGAAAGTCTCGTTGTTTTCTTTAGAATATCTGATATCCGTAAACACCTGAGCCAATGAATCCTTTCCATTTTCCTTGACAAAATTGATGTTTGCCGGCAACTCTTCCTTTTCTTTGTAAAGATTGGAGATGTCGGTTGTGGAATAATCAGCATATCGCTCCTTGTGTATGATTCCTTGCAATGGAATTCGCTCCGATTTGGCTGAATCATCATCGGGAATGCCGACAGACAGAGTCACGATAGGGACAACGTATTGTGGAAGATTAAGCGTTTTGGCAATTTGTGGGGCATTGTATGTTGTCGTGCCGAGGTAGCAGCATCCAAGTCCGTTCATCTCGGCTATGGTGCAGAATTGCTGGGCAAATATGGTGGCGTCGAGAAACGCAGCGACAAATGATTGGAAATTGTCGAATCCTGGCTTGGCATTGCTCAGCTCGCACCATTTTATAAAACGGTTGAAGTCGGCGCAGAAAGTTAATAGCATTGGTGCTCCGGTTGCCGCCGGCTGATTGAAATGACTTTTTGCCAATTCGTCCTTGATGCTCTTGTCTGTTGTTATGACAACACTGTATAGTTGCATTCCTCCAGTTGTCGGGGATTGAGCCGCAGCATCAAGCATACGCTCAATGGTGTCGCTGGGAATGGCTTCTGATTTGTATTTTCTTATGGTTTTACGATTAAAGAAGAAATCCATATTCATAATTTATTGTTTTTATTGCAAAGGTAGTCAATAAATCCGGAATGTCGCAAAAAGCAACAAACACCCAAGAGCATAAAATAGTCTGAATATATTTTGAGAATACTGGAAATTTTGCAATCTTTGCATTGATGAATGAAAAGCATCAGTAACTATTATTAAATCAAACACTGTTGTGGAGATAAACATATATTCTTACGACGAGGCTTTCAATGCCTCATGTGACTATTTTAACGGCGATGAACTCGCTGCTCGCGTCTGGGTCAACAAATACGCTTTGAAGGACTCATACGGAAACATTTATGAAAAGACGCCGGACGATATGCACCATCGATTGGCATCGGAATTGGCACGGATTGAAAGTAAATACAAGAATCCTTTGTCGGAAACGGATATTTTCAACTTGATGAAGGATTTCAAATACATTGTGCCGCAAGGAAGCCCTATGGCGGGAATCGGAAACAATTATCAAGTAGGGTCGTTGTCAAACTGTTTCGTAATCGGTCTTGACGGCGCTCCGGACTCTTATGGAGGCATCATCAAAATCGACGAGGAACAAGTGCAGCTGATGAAGCGCAGAGGCGGCGTGGGGCACGACCTCTCACATGTGCGCCCAAAGGGTTCGCCTGTGAAAAATTCAGCTCTTACGTCAACGGGATTGGTGCCGTTTATGGAACGCTACTCAAATTCCACAAGAGAAGTTGCGCAAGATGGACGTCGCGGAGCGTTGATGCTGTCGGTTTCAATAAAGCATCCCGACAGCGAGGCATTCATCGATGCGAAAATGACAGAAGGCAAAGTTACGGGTGCCAATGTGTCGGTACGCGTTGACGACGAGTTCATGCGGGCGGCAGAAACCGATGCGGAATATGAACAGAAATTCCCGGTTGACAGCGAGCATCCATATGTGTCAAAAAAAATAAATGCAAACGTCCTTTGGCGAAAGATTGTGCATAATGCGTGGAAGAGCGCTGAACCAGGTGTGCTTTTCTGGGATACGATAACGCGAGAGTCTATCCCTGATTGTTACGCTGACTTAGGGTTTAAAACGATATCCACAAATCCTTGTGGCGAAATTCCGTTGTGCCCGTATGACAGCTGCCGGCTTATTGCTGTAAACCTGTATTCATACGTAAAAAATCCTTTCACAGCCGAAGCAGAATTTGACTTTGACCTTTTCCGACAACACATCAGATGTGCTCAGCGACTGATGGACGACATTATCGATCTGGAAATGGAAAAAATTGATAAAATCATTGCCAAAATAGAGTCCGATCCAGAAACGGAAGAAGTTAAAGCCACAGAATTGAATCTGTGGAAGAAAATCCGCAACAAGACTTTGGCTGGACGACGCACTGGACTTGGAACAACAGCGGAAGGAGATATGCTTGCCGCAATGGGCTTCCGTTATGGAACTCCAGAGGCTACGGCTTTCTCTGTGTCAGTACACAAGACGTTGGCACTTGCGGCCTACTGGTCTTCGGTCGAGATGGCAAAGGAGCGTGGCGCATTCTCTTTGTACGACGCCAAGAGGGAAGAGGCAAATCCTTACATAAACCGATTGAAGGACGCTGACCCTTCTTTGTATGATGAGATGATAAAATACGGGCGACGCAACATTGCATGCTTGACAATCGCCCCGACGGGAACTACAAGCTTGATGACACAAACCACATCCGGCATAGAGCCGGTCTTTATGCCTGTATATAAGCGCCGTCGCAAGGTTAACCCGAATGAGCCGGGCGTACATGTGGATTATGTAGACGAAACTGGTGATGCGTTTGAAGAATATGTAGTTTATCACCATAAGTTTATATCCTGGATGGATGCGAATGGCATCAAACGCAAAGAAAAGTTCTCACAAGAGGAGTTGGATGAATTGGTGGCGAAATCTCCGTACAACAAAGCCACAGCAAACGACATTGACTGGCATGAGAAGGTCAAGATGCAGGGAGAAATCCAAAAATGGGTTGACCATTCAATAAGTGTTACAATCAACCTGCCGTCGGATGTGACCGAAGATCTGATAAACGAACTGTATATGGAGGCATGGAAGGCTGGATGCAAGGGATGCACCGTATATCGTGATGGCTCACGCTCAGGAGTTCTTGTGTCGACTCAGAAGGAAAAAAAGAAGGTGGAGGCTCCTGTCCACACAGGTTTTGAGGAGCGCCATGTGCTTAAACGACCGATTGAATTGGAGGCGGATGTTGTCAGGTTCCAGAACAACAAAGAGAAATGGATTGCGTTTGTCGGACTTATCGATGGAAGACCTTATGAAATATTTACTGGTCTTGCAGATGATGAAGATGGCATCTTCTGTCCGAAATCTGTGAGCAAAGGAAAAATCATCAAGGCTATTGACGAGAATGGCAACAAGCGCTACGATTTTCAGTTCATCAATAAGCGTGGATACAAGACGACAATAGAGGGCCTCTCTGACAAGTTCAATCCTGAGTATTGGAATTATGCCAAATTGATATCAGGCGTGTTGCGCTATGGCATGCCGATTGACCAAGTGATGAAGCTGGTTGGTGGACTCGAGCTCAACAGCGAATCTATCAACACCTGGAAAATGGGCGTTGAGCGGGCTTTGAAGAAGTATTTGCCGGAAGGCACCAAAGCCAAAGGTCAGAAATGTCCTAATTGCGGACAAGAAACATTGATATACCAAGAGGGCTGTTTGATTTGCACTTCGTGTGGCACATCAAGATGCGGATAGAGAAACTAACCTATGGAATATTCATTAAGTAAATATATTAACCTATGAAATTGTTATTTAGAATTGGCTACAACACTGCCTGGGGGGAAAGCTTATATCTTTTGGGCAGTGTTAAGGAATTGGGCGAATGGAATGAGTCCAAGGCGTTGAAAATGACCTACGAGGACGGCATTTGGTCTACAGAGGTGGATATTAAGCGTAATGTCAAATCGTTTGAGTATTGTTATATTGTCCGAAACGACAATGGCGCAGTTCGCAAGGAGTGGGGCAAGCCTCACTTGTTCACGTTTGGAAAAGAAATCAAGGTCTATGAAATCTTGGATTCCTGGAATGACCAGCCCTATGACAAATCTTTCTACTCGTCGATGTTTGTCAATTCTATATTCCATCGTGAAAACAAAAACGATGCGCTGCCTCATCAACGTGGTGGCGTCACGTTGGAAATTTTTGCTCCGTCGGTAAGACCTGACGAGGACTTGTTTGTGACAGGCAATTGCGATGTGCTTGGAAATTGGAACCCGGAGAACGCGTTGGCGCTTACCGATTGCAATTATCCGATATGGTCGGTTGCTTTCCAATTTCCTGAAAAAGAGGAACAGGTGGAGTATAAATTCTTCAAGAGAAACAGACACACCGGCACTGAATCGTGGGAAGGGTGCAATAACCGGATGCTTGACATATCGGCTCCAGACAAAAACGGATGTATTGTTGTCGCAGGCTTGAGATTCAACGATTCCGCTGCGCTATGGAAGGGCGCAGGTACAGCTATTCCGGTGTTCTCAATCCGCACCGACGAGGATTTCGGCGCCGGCGACTTCCTCAGCATAAAGAAAATGGTTGATTGGCTGGCGGCGACAGGGCAGCGTGTCTTGCAGATTTTGCCTATCAACGACACTACAATGACTCACACATGGGTGGATTCCTATCCATATAAAGCTAATTCGACTTATGCACTGCATCCGATGTATTTGAACATTCCGGCATTGGGCAAGCTGAAGGACAATCAGCGTCAGGAATATTTCAATAATCTGGCAGTGGAGTTGAATGCTCTTCCGCAAGTCGACTATGAGCGTGTCAATGCGGGCAAGCTGGAATATGTGAGAGAAATCTTTGCCGAATCAGGAGCCAAGATCTTGAAGACGGAGAACTTTAAATCGTTCTTTGCAAAAAATGAGTATTGGCTGAAGAATTATGCAGCATTCTGCTTGTTGCGTGACAAATTTGGAACTGCCGACTTTACCAAATGGGGTAAGTATTCAAAATTCGACGAAAGTCTTGTCGACGAGTTGTGCAAAGACAATGCTGATGAAATCAACCTGACATATTACATCCAATACAACCTTGACAAACAATTGAAAGATAGTTGTGATTATGCACACAAGCACGGTGTTGTGTTGAAAGGTGACATACCTATCGGTATCAGCCGCGCAAGTGCGGATGCTTGGGTTGACCCAGATTTGTTTAATCTGAACAGCCAAGCGGGAGCGCCGCCTGATGACTTCTCAGTGCTTGGTCAGAATTGGGGATTACCGACATATAATTGGGAGCGTATGAGTCAGGACGGCTTCAAATGGTGGGAAAACAGGATGCGCAAGATGTCGGAATATTTCGACCTGTATCGAATAGACCATATCCTTGGCTTCTTCCGAATCTGGCAAATCCCCATGTCGGCGGTGCATGGCTTGTTGGGTGTGTTCAACCCGGCGTTACCATATACACCAGATGAAATGCGCAACAATTATGACTTCTGGATAAATCCGGATCTCCAATGCAAACCATATATTATGGACTACTTCCTTGCCGATTTCTTTGAAGAATACACCGAAGAGGCAAAATCGCTATATCTGGAATCAATAGGAGGGGGACGCTACAAATTGAAGCCTGAAGTTGATACGCAACAGAAAGTTGCGGAGTTGTTTGCGTCGTATGAGAAAACCGACAAGAACAATAAATTGGAAAACGCCCTGTGCGGCTTGCTTGACGAAGTGCTTTTCATCGAGGACCCAGAAGAACATGGCAAATACCATCCTCGAATCTCAGCACAATTCACCTACATCTATAGGTCGCTGAATGATTATGAGAAGTGGTGCTTCAACAGAATGTATAACGACTTCTATTACCATCGTCACAATGATTTCTGGTATGGAAAGGCTATGTGGAAACTTCCGGCTTTGGTAAACTCAACAGATATGCTTGTGTGCGGAGAGGATTTGGGAATGATTCCAGACTGTGTGCCGGCGGTGATGAAGCAGCTTCAGATTCTGTCGCTGGAAATACAAAGGATGCCCAAAAATCCAGAAGACGAGTTTGGCAATCCATATCAATATCCATATTTGTCGGTATGCACTACATCGACCCATGATATGGGTGGAATCAGACAATGGTGGGAGGAAAACCACGACAAAACCCAGCGATTCTACAACACTATGTTGCATCAAGAAGGTGGCGCGCCTTTTTATGCCGAGCCTTGGCTTTGCGACATTATTGTGAGCCAGCATCTTGAGTCGCCATCAATGTTGACGGTACTTCCTTGGCAGGACTGGATGTCGATTGACGGAAAATTGCGCAAAGAGAATCCAAACGATGAACAAATCAATGTTCCTGCAATTGCGAAGCACTATTGGCGCTACAGAATGCACATCTCGGTTGAATCATTAATGAAGGAATCGGTATTTAACGAAAACATTAAAAACAAGATTACGCGGACTGGACGGAATTGATCGTTTTTGATTTTTATAAATTAAAATCGAGTAGGTGGTAAACTCCTCCTACTCGATTTTCTTTAGACGTTGTCACCATGGTGGCAACGTTTTATAGATATGACTTTAGCAATGCGCTTTTTCCCCCTTTCAATTTGCGGATTGCCTTCTCTTTGATTTGGCGCACTCGTTCCCGCGTCAAATTGAACTTGTCACCAATCTCCTCCAATGTCATCTCTCTGCAGCCAATGCCGAAACACAGCCTTAAAATCTCCCTCTCTTTACCTTGCAATTGATTCAATGCTCGGTCAACTTCCTTCGACAGTGATTCTTGCGTCAGCGTGGCATCAGTGCTTGGCACGTCATCGTTGGCAAGCGTGTCGGCCATGCATTTGTCATCTCCGTCAGCGACAGGCTCGTCGACCGACACAGTGCGGTAGAAGGCTTTTAGGGCACTTGCCACCTTTTCCAATGGCATATCAAGGCGCTGCGCAAGTTCTTCCGCTGACGGGCGGCGTTGATTTTCCTGCTCAAATTTGGAGATTTCCTTGCTTATTCTATTGTTTAAACCTACTTGATTCAACGGCAGTCTGATTTCCCGCGACTGGTCCGCCAATGCCTGCAAAATCGATTGGCGAATCCACCAAACTGCGTATGAGATGAATTTGAAACCTCTGGTCTCATCAAACTTTTTAGCTGCTTTTATCAAGCCCAAATTACCCTCGTCAATCAGATCTGGCAGACTCAATCCTTGGTTCTGATACTGCTTTGCTACAGAAACAACAAATCTAAGATTTGCGCGCGTCAATTTATCCAATGCCTTTTGGTCGCCTTGTCTGATTCGCTGAGCCAACTCAACTTCCTCATCTGTTGAAACGAGGTCCTCTTTGCCAATTTCCTGTAAATACTTTTCGAGTGATTGACTGTTGCGATTGGTGATTGATTTTGAAATCTTTAACTGTCTCATACAAATTAATCTATTAGCTTCTTGTTGTTATTCACGGATAAGTTTTGTTCAAGAAACAACGATTCGGCCGAGATGGTTCACGGGGACAAATGTTTTTTAGTTATAAAATGCAACGAATCCCGACTGAAATAGCCGGGATTCGTTGCATTTTATAATTGTTCTTAACTATAAATACGATTTTAAGAGTCTGCTCTTTTGTCCTTTCAATTTACGGATTGCTTTCTCTTTAATTTGGCGCACACGCTCTCGTGTCAAATCGAATTTGTCACCAATCTCTTCCAAAGTCATTTCCTGACAACCTATGCCAAAAAACATTTTTAAGATTTCGCGTTCGCGGTCATGCAATTGGTTCAATGCTCGGTCAACCTCCTTCGACAGCGACTCTTGATTGAGCGAAGAGTCTGCCATGGGGGAGTCGTCGTTGGTCAACACATCAAGCATACAGTTGTCCTCTCCTTCGGCAAATGGTGCGTCTACAGAGATGGAACGACCGGAAACACTGATTGTACTTGAGATTTTCTCTACCGGAATGTCGAGTCGGTTGGCAAGTTCCTCTGCTGAAGGACGACGCTGGTTTTCTTGTTCGAATTTAGAAAGCTCTTTGCTAATTTTGTTTAGCGAACCAACTTGATTCAAAGGTAGTCGGACAATTCTTGATTGCTCTGCCAATGCCTGCAAAATCGATTGGCGAATCCACCAAACTGCATATGAGATAAATTTGAAACCGCGTGTTTCATCGAATTTCTGAGCGGCTTTAATCAAGCCCAAATTACCCTCGTTGATCAAGTCTGGCAGACTCAATCCCTGGTTCTGATACTGTTTTGCTACAGAAACAACAAATCTAAGATTTGCGCGCGTCAATTTATCCAATGCCCGCTGATCGCCGTTTCGAATACGTTGAGCCAACTCAACTTCTTCTTCTACAGAGATAAGGTCTTCTCGTCCAATTTCTTGAAGATACTTATCAAGCGATGCGCTTTCACGATTGGTGATTGATTTTGAAATCTTTAATTGTCTCATTCAGATGTTGTTATTTAAAATCGGATTTTACGTGCAAAGATAATAAAAATTTATCACATAATTGCGGCTTATCCTCCAAAATAAATTTAGTTACAGCAAAAAAGTTATAGAAAAAGTCATCGGACACGCAATGCTATTGATGTATCCGATGACTGTAGTGTTGAGAGAGATGTTTTCTATTCCTTGACCGCTGCAATCAGAGCATTGAAAGCGTCGTGCAACCCATCAGCATTTTTACCGCCTGCTTGTGCAAATCCAGGTTGGCCACCGCCACCACCTTTGATTGCCTTTGCTGCCTCACGTACAATTGACGCAGCGTTAAGTCCTTCTTTCACAAGGTCGTCTGTAAGCATTACGGTAAGCATAGGTTTCTTCTCCGGACTTACGGTTGCTGCTATAAATGCTGTTTTTGTAGGGGAGGCCTCACGTATGGCAAATGCCACTCCTTTGACAATGTCTGGAATGCGCATACCGCCCAATGATGTCAATTGGATGCCGTTTGGTAGTGTTTCTTTCTTCCCAAGAAGTTGAGAACTAAGGTTCTTGATGCGTTCGATTGCCATGTCTTCAGCATCTTTCCGCAATTCGGCATTTTCAGAGATTGTTTTCTTGACAGCCTTCTTTATATCCGATGAGTTGAGCAGAGAGCCAACATATTTTATCGTGTTCTGCAACTCGTGGATTGCGTTTTCCACATTTTCGCCAGTTATTGCCTCAATGCGTCGTATGCCGGCGGCGATACTTCCTTCTGAAACAATCTTTATAATTCCAATGTTGCCAGTATTTGGCACGTGCGTACCACCGCAGAGCTCAACAGAGTCGCCGTATTTGATAACGCGGACTTCTTCCCCATATTTCTCCCCGAACAATGCCATGGCACCCATCGCTTTAGCTTCCGCAATAGGGACATTGCGATGCTCGTCAAGAGCGATGGCGTTACGTACTTTCTTGTTTGCAAGTCGCTCAACTGCCTCTATTTCCTCTTCTGTCATCTTCTGGAAGTGCGAGAAGTCAAAGCGGAGTTCTGTAGGCGATACATATGAGCCTTTTTGTTCCACGTGTGTGCCGAGCACTTCTCTCAGCGCTTCGTGCAACAGGTGAGTCGCCGTGTGGTTGCATGACGTAGCCAAGCGTTTGTCGGTGTCTATTTTTGCGATTATTGCAGCCTGAGGATTTGACGGCATCTTTGTTGTCAAATGAATAGGCAGGTTGTTTTCGCGTTTTGTATCGAATACTTCGATCTTCTCATCGCCTGAAATCAGCCAACCAGTATCGCCGACCTGTCCACCCATTTCTGCGTAGAACGGTGTCTCTTTCAGCACAATCTGATAGAACTCTTTGTTTTTCTGTTTTACCTTCCGGTATCGGAGAATGGATGTCTCACATTCAAACTTGTCATATCCGACAAACTCCGATTCCCCGGCATTGAGTTCAACCCAGTCGGAAGCCTCTATTGCGGCAGCATTGCGCGCACGTTGCTTTTGCTTCGCCATTTCTTCGTCAAACTCTTTGTGGTTGACGGTGAAACCATGCTCTTTCAGAATGAGTTCTGTAAGATCAAGAGGGAATCCATAAGTGTCATACAGTACAAACGCTTCCGTTCCGCTCACTTCTTTTCTGCCATCTGCCTTGGCCTCGTTGACAACCTTGTCGAGAAGTTTGATTCCTGTCTCCAATGTGCGGAGGAATGTGTCTTCTTCCTCTTTAATTACCGTTTTTATCAAATCTGGCTGTTGCTTGAGCTCTGGGTAGGCATCGCCCATAGACTCTATCAGTGTGTCCACAAGACGGTATATGAATGCTTGACGCTGGTCAAGGAATGTGTATGCATACCGAACAGCACGGCGCAGGATGCGTCGAATCACATAACCTGCCTTGGCGTTAGATGGAAGTTGAGCTTCGGCAATAGAGAAGGCGATTGTACGTACATGGTCGGCGATTACGCGCATTGCTACGTCAACCTTCTCGTCTTTGCCATAACTTTTTCCTGACAATTGTGAGATTTTCTGAATCAACGGTTGGAAAACGTCTGTGTCGTAATTTGAGTGTTTTCCCTGCAATGCGCGCACAAGACGCTCGAATCCCATTCCTGTATCGATGACATGCATAGGAAGCGGTTCGAGACTGCCGTCTGCCTTGCGGTTGTATTGCATAAATACGATGTTCCAGATTTCAATAACCTGGGGGTCGTCTTTATTGACCAATTCGCGGCCAGGCGTTTTGGCTTTCTCCTCAGGTGTGCGCGAGTCAAGATGAATCTCGGAGCATGGACCGCAAGGACCGGTTTCACCCATTTCCCAAAAGTTGTCGTGTTTATTGCCGTTAATGATGTGGTCGGCGGATACATGCTTCAGCCAATATCCGGCAGCTTCATCGTCGCGTGAAAGGCCTTCTTCGGGAGCTCCCTCAAACACAGTCACATATAAATCGTCCGGATTGAGATGCAATACGTCCACAAGATATTCCCACGCATAATCGATGGCTCCTTCTTTGAAATAGTCACCAAACGACCAATTGCCAAGCATCTCAAACATCGTGTGGTGATATGTGTCAAGTCCCACTTCTTCCAAGTCGTTATGTTTACCGCTTACGCGCAAGCATTTTTGAGAGTCTGTGGCTCGTTTGTATTTCGGCGGGACGTTGCCCAATATGATGTCCTTGAACTGGTTCATTCCGGCATTTGTAAACATCAATGTCGGATCGTCTTTGATGACCATCGGTGCAGAAGGCACAATCTGATGGCCTTTGCTGTGGAAGAAATCTTTAAAAGATTCTCTAATTTCTTTTGCTGAATACATATCGTAATATAAACTTTCGTTTGAAATCAAGTTTTTTGAACGAGAATTAACTCTCATTTTATCTTGCAAAAGTAATCATTTTATTACTTTTGTAAAAGAAGAATCCACCCTAATGCGTAGCACTGAGAAAAAATATTATAAAATCAAAGAAGTTTCGGAAATGCTTGACATCCCCATCTCAACATTGCATTTCTGGGAACGGCAGTTTACGGTATTGTCTCCTCGACGGTCGAGAGGCAATGATAGGCTGTATACGACCGACGATATTGAAAAAATCAAGATGGTGCATTATCTTGTAAAGGTGCGCGGCATGAAGCTTGCCGCCGCCCAAGAACAGATTCTGCACAACCGCAAAAATGTGTCAAAAAGACAAGAGGTGGCGGAACGTCTTGAGGAAATAAAAACCGAACTGCAATCGTTGGCTGACGCACTGGACGGCATTTGGAAACGAGGCCGTGAAAACAGCCCTGTCTCCGAATAGCTATCTGTCAGTCATCAAAACGCTTTAGGATGTTTTGATAAGCGTCGATGCGTCGATCACGCAGAAACGGCCACCAGCGTCTCACCTGTTCGCTTCTTGTCAAATCTATTGCAACAATTTTCTCCGCCTCGCTGTCGGTAGCGGCTTCATCAATCAGCTCGCCTTGAGGTCCTGCGACAAAGCTCGAGCCCCAGAATTGGATTCCGTTGGTTGCATTCGACGGGTCGGGTTCGTGTCCGACTCTGTTTACTGCGACAACGGGCAGCCCGTTGGCTACGGCATGCCCCCTCATAGACAGCATCCACGCTTGTCGCTGACGCATTTTTTCCGCTTCATCGTCTGAGCTTTCCCATCCGATGGCGGTAGGATATATCAATAATTCTGCGCCTTTCAATGCCATCAATCGAGCCGCTTCCGGATACCACTGGTCCCAACAAACCAATACACCAAGTTTTCCGACAGACGTCTGGATTGGTTCAAAACCTATATCCCCGGGCGTAAAGTAGAATTTCTCATAATATGCCGGATCGTCAGGAATATGCATCTTGCGATATTTCCCGGCAACGGATCCGTCTTTTTCAAAAACAACGGCGGTGTTGTGATATAACCCCGGCGCTCTGCGCTCAAACAGCGATGTCACAAGCACTATGCCGCATTCTTTTGCCACGTTGGAATAAGCACCTGTTTCTTCGCCGTTAATGTCTATCGCCAAGTCAAAATTGTCGACGCTCTCCGTTTGGCAGAAATACAAGCTGTCGTGCAATTCTTGCAGCACCACAAGTTGCGCGCCGTTGTTTGCCAAGCGTTTTATTTTTGCGACAAGTTTTTCTCTGTTCTTGCTTATGCAGGCGCTGTTGGCTTGCTGAATGTATCCTAATTTGATGATTCTGCTCATATATTCAATGAATTTTTAGGGAACTGCATGGTAACGCAATGGAGCGATCCGTGCTGTTTTATCAATGCTCGGCAGTCAACGCCGAGAACCTTTCTGTCTGGAAATGCAGAGGATATTATGCTCATGGCTTCGCTGTCGTTGCTTTCCTGGCCGTAAATAGGAACAAGAACGAATCCATTTCCAATAAGGAAATTGGCATATGTTGCTGGCAGCCGCTCCCCGTCGGCAAAGATAGGGGCGGGCAACGGCAGTGGGAGCAACTTATATTTTCCTCCGTCTGCGGTTGTGAAACTTTGGAGCTGACATTCCATGGCTTTCAACTCTGCGAAATGCTCGTCACGTTCATCATCGGTTGAAACATACAGAATGGTGTCGTTTGGCGCCAATCGCGCCAAGGTGTCTATGTGGCTGTCGGTGTCGTCGCCACTAAGGTAGCCATGGTCAAGCCACAACACTCTGCTTATGCCGAATACCTTTTCCAAGTACGCTTGTATTTCCTCTTTGGATGATTGCCCATTTCTATTCTTGGAAAGAAGGCATTCGCTAGTGGTGAGCAGCGTTCCTTTGCCGTCGCTCTCGATGGAGCCTCCCTCAAGGACAAAATTCAAGCTGTTTGAATATTCCCCCTTAAACATTCCGGAATCGAAAAGACGGGATGTTATAAGATTGTCTTTGTCGGCGGCAAATTTCAGACCCCAACCGTTGAACTTGAAATCGTTGACCACGGGGCGGTTTCCGCGAAGCGTGGTTATGGAACAAGTGTCGCGTGCCCAAGTGTCATTTGTCGGACATTTGACCACGGATATCAACTCGTTGCTGAATGATATGTCGCTGCTGTCGTCAGGGTCTGCTATGACGATGACTCTTTCGCCTTGGTCAGCAATGGCGTTGACTATCTCTTTGTAGCAAGAGACAACTTCTTCCAGCATATATGACCAATCTGTTCCGGCATGTGGCCACGCAAGCATTATGGCGTCTTGTTCTGCCCATTCAGCGGGAAGGATTGCGCGTTCGTTGTTATTCGTCATATTCTGTAAGGGAATCAAATGCAGATTCGTGATTGTCCAAGTATTCGTGACAATAATCAACAAACGCTGTGCGCTCGCGGTATCCCATATCGTCACACCATTCCTTAAAATAAGCCTTAAGCGCCTCGTCCTCGAAAATCAGACGTTTAAACTCGCTCTCGGCAATGTCTATACTCCCAAACCTGACCAGTAGTTCCTGAATCATTGATGAAATATCAGTCATAGTTTCAATAGTTTTATACGTTTCCCAAAAATAGCCATATTTCCTCTAACTTCCAAACTTTATAAAAAAATAAGCACACGTAATTGAGCGTGCGCTTATTTTTATTTTGATGTAAGTTGTGTCTTATTCAGAAACCACCTCGAAAGGAATTTCTACAGAAACTTCTTTGTGGAGTTTCAAGAGAGCCTTGTAGCTTCCAACTTCCTTCACAGCCTCTTTGAGAACGATAAGTTTGCGGTCTACGTTGAAACCCAACTTCTCGAGAGCCTCTGCGATTTGAATATTGTTTACTGAACCAAAGATTGTGCCGGTAGAGCTTGTCTTTGCTCCGATAGTCAAAGCAACGTCCTTCAAAGACTCTGCCAATGCCTCAGCGTCGGCTTTGATTTTAGCCAGCTTGTGGGCTCTTTGCTTCTGGTTTTCTGCCAAAACTTTAAGTGCCGATTCGGTAGCGATAACAGCTTTGCACATCGGGATAAGGTAGTTTCGACCGTAACCGCTCTTAACTTCTACAACATCGTCCTTGTAGCCAAGATTTGCGATATCTTCTTTTAATATGATCTTCATAATTGTAATCCTTCTTTTAATGTTATTTCATCAAGTCAGTCACGTAAGGAAGAAGTGCAAGATGACGGGCGCGTTTTACGGCCTGTGCCACTCTTCTCTGGAATTTGAGTGAAGTTCCCGTGATGCGACGAGGAAGGATTTTGCCTTGCTCGTTCAAGAATTTCTTGAGGAATTCAGGATCTTTGTAGTCGATATACTTAATGCCACTCTTTTTGAAACGGCAATATTTTTTCTTTTTGACATCTACTGAAAGCGGAGTCAAGTATCTGATTTCTGATTGTGGTTGTGCCATGATTAATCCTCCTTTGTTTCGTTGTTGTTAGACTTAGCTGCGCGAAGACTTCTGCGTTTTTCAGCGTATTCTGCAGCATACTTGTCAAGACGGAATGTCAAGAAACGGATAACTTTCTCGTCGCGACGATAAGCTGTCTCAAGTTTCTTCACAACCTGCGGTTCTGCATTGAACTCAACAAGGCAATAGAAGCCTGTGCTTTTTTTCTGAATAGGGTATGCCAACTTGCGGAGGCCCCAGTTCTCTTCATTTACTATTTCTGCACCATTTTTAGTGAGAACAGCAGTGAATTTTTCTACCGCTTCCTTCATCTGAGCATCAGACAAAACGGGAGTTAAAATGAAAACGGTTTCGTACTTGTTCATAATTAATTGATTAGTTTTTAAAATTTGCGGCACAAAGGTATGAATTTTTCGCTGTTTACGCAAACACTTTTTGTGAAGATGCAATAAAAAAATGAAAATTTAACAATAAATGGTCGTTTTGATGGATTTTGAGCTACATGTCACTGATTTCCGCATGAAGTTTTGACGGGATTCTAAAAAAAATAACTAAATTTGCACATTTGTAAAGCGAAAAATCTATTAAATGGAAATAACAGCAACGCAATTAGCGACTATTATAAGAGGTGAAATCGAGGGCGACGGCTCTGTGAAGATATCCTCTTATTCTAAAATCGAGGAGGCTCAAGAGGGTTCTTTGTCATTCTTGGCCAATCCTAAATACACGCATTTTGTATATACGACAAAGGCATCTGTTTTGTTGGTGCGCAAAGATTTTGTACCTGAGCAGCCTATAAAAGCGACACTGATAAAGGTGGACGACCCGTATGCCACTTTGGCGGAGTTGCTCAATTTGGTGCAAGCATCGGCTCCTGTGAAATCCGGAGTGGAGCAGCCCGTATATGTTTCGGATGGCGTTGATTTGCCAAAATCAATTTATCTTGGTGCATTCTCTTATATCGGCAAGGATGCCAAAATAGGAGAGAACGTAAAAATATACCCTCAGTGCTATATTGGCGACGGTGTTGTTATTGGAAACAACACGACTCTTTACGCAGGTGTTAAAATATACCAGGGGTGCGTTGTCGGCGAGAATTGCATTCTCCATTCGGGAGTTGTTGTGGGAAGCGACGGCTTTGGATTTGCCCCTGAAAAGGACGGCAGTTATCTGAAGATTGCCCAGATCGGCAATGTGGTAATTGAAGACAATGTAGAAATAGGCGCCAACACCACTGTCGACAGGGCTACGATGGGCTCGACAAAAATCCATAAAGGCGTGAAGTTGGACAATCTTATACAAGTTGCGCATAATGTTGAAATCGGCGACAACACAGTTATTGCCGCGCAGACAGGCATTGCGGGTTCGGCTAAGATTGGCAAACAAAATATGATTGGAGGCCAAGTTGGCATCGCCGGTCACATCACAATCGGCGACCGGAACCAAATTGGGGCACAGTCTGGCATCCATACAAGAACAGGCGACGACAAGGTGCTGCTGGGGTATCCTGCGGTTGACGCAAGAGATTTTATGCGCGAAGCTGCATATCGTCGCCGGTTGGGCGACATAATCGCCGACTTGAACACTATAAAAAAAGACTTAAACAAAAAAGACAACAAATAAAAAAGATAATATGAAACAATGTACGTTGAAATCTGCTTTTACCATAAAAGGTAAGGGCTTGCATACGGGCAGGGAAATTGAAGCGACATTCAAGCCTGCTCCAGACAATTTTGGGCGGAAATTCCTTCGCATTGATGTTGAAGGCGCAGCGCCTATCGAAGCTGTGGCTGAGAATGTCGTGGAGACATGCCGCGGAACGGTTATTGCTTCTGGCGACTTGAAAATCTCCACTATTGAGCACGCCATGGCTGCGTTGTATGCTTCCAATGTCGACAACTGCCTCGTGGAGCTGAATGGCCCTGAAGTGCCAATCCTTGACGGCAGTGCAAAAATATTTATGGACAAGATTGAGGAAGTCGGAGTTGTTGAGCAGACGGAAGACGCAGCGGTGTATGTTGTAAGAAACCGCACAACGGTTAAGGACAGCGAGACCGAAGCCTCAATTTGCGTTATTCCCGACAGCGATTTTTGCGTGGATGTAATGATTGAGTTCAACTCGGTTGTACTCTCCAATCAGTTCGCCACTCTTGACTCTTTGGATGATTTCAAGACACAGATTGCTGCAAGCCGTACATTCGTTTTCGTAAGAGAAATTGAAGAGTTGGTCAAACACGACTTGATAAAAGGCGGCGACATGGACAATGCCATCGTTATTTACGACACTCCGGTGGCGCAGTCGGAGCTTGACAGAATCGCCGATATGATGAACGTGCCAAGAAAGAAAGTGTCAGAATTCGGATTCATCAACAACGACGAGCTGGTGTTTAAAAACGAGCCGGCACGCCACAAACTTCTTGATGTGGTTGGCGACGTGGCTTTGATTGGCAGACGTGTGCAGGGCCGTATTATCGCCACTTGCCCAGGTCATACAATCAACACTACATTTGCGAAAAAGGTGAGACGCGAATTAAAGCGTCAGGAGGTTCAGGCCCCGGTCTACAATCCAAACGAGACCCCGATTATGGACGTAAACCGTATCAGAGAGTTGCTTCCACACAGATATCCGTTCTTGTTGGTTGACAAGATTATCGACAAATCCGACAAATATATTGTTGGAGTAAAGAACGTGTCGGGCAACGAACCATTCTTCCAAGGCCACTTCCCTACAGAGCCAGTGATGCCTGGTGTGCTTCAAGTTGAAGCCATGGCTCAAACTGCAGGATTGCTTGTCTTAGGCTCTGTTGATAATCCAGAAAGCTATTCTACTTATTTTATGAAGATCGACAACGTAAAATTCCGACAGAAAGTAGTCCCTGGCGACACTTTAGTTTTCCACGTGTCATTCTTGACTGAATTGAGAAGAGGTTGTGCCAATATGAAGGGCTATGCTTTTGTTGGCGATAAAATCGTTTCCGAGGCTGAATTCATGGCGCAAATAATCAAAAATAAATAATATGAAGCAACCATTAGCATACATACATCCGGATGCCAAGATAGACCCAAGCGTGGTCATCGACCCGTTTGTGACAATTGACAGAAACGTGGAAATCGGAGCGGGAACACGCATTGCCAGCAACGTTACAATCATGGAGGGTACAAGGATTGGCAAGAACTGCACGATTTACCCGGGCGCTGTTATTGGTGCGATTCCTCAAGATCTTAAATTCATGGGAGAAAACACGTTGGCTATCGTTGGCGACAACACAACCATTCGTGAATGCGTGACCATAAACAGGGGCACCGCGTCGAAGGGCAAGACTGTTGTTGGCAGCAATTGCCTTATTATGGCTTATTCTCACATCGCCCATGACTGCGTGATTGGGGACAATATCATTATTGCAAACGCTTCGCAGATTGCTGGAGAGGTACAAATCGACAATTTTGCGGTAGTTGGAGGAGGAACATTGATTCATCAATTTTGCCATATAGGTTCTCATGTGATGATACAAGGCGGGGCTTTGGTCAACAAAGACATTCCCCCATATGTAAAAGCTGCCCGTGAACCGATATCGTATGCTGGCGTGAACTCAATAGGCTTGCGTAGACGCGGTTTCACAAATGAGCAGATTCGTGACATCCAGGACATATATCGTTATCTATATCTTTCTGGATACAACAATAGCGATGCTGTGGAGCATATCGAGGCGGAACTCCCTGCCACGAAAGAGCGTGACGAAATCATCTTGTTTGTGCGCAACTCGAAGCGAGGCATTATTAAAGGCTACGTATAGCAATAAGCCTTAACCGAAGACTTGCGAAAGGGTCGATCTGACAAAGTGTTAGGTCGACCCTTTCGCATTGGTATTTTTTCGAGGCGCTGAGAAGAAGTTGAAGGCGGCAAAGGCACTGAAGGAGAAAGGCGAGACGCCGGAAGAATTGTTGCGGTCAATCAAGGAAAACGAGAAAGCGGTAGCGGAGGCACAGAGAGAGGTAGCCGCTTGGAAAGCCATCGTAGGCGAGAAGTCACGCAGAGAAGAAGCCGCCAAAGCGGAAGCGGAAAGGAAAGCCGCTGAGGAGCGTGAGCGTGCCGAAGCGGAGGGAATTGACAGAATTGAAGCGGAAATTGACAGACATATTGCTGAGGAGGAGCGTGAGGGGCGCAAGAAGCGGGACGACAGGGAACAGGATGATAACGGACATCCTTTCGTTGTTTCCTCAGATGGGACAACAACGAAAGGAGAAATCACGGAGAACACTGGTCTTGCCGCCGCTCCGATAAAACTGAGCGAAGGGGTGGCCATATCCACCGTGTAGCCCGTACCTTTGAGGGAGTATTCATCAATGCAGACCTGTTTCCGACATCCACCAAACACCAAATCAAAGCGCAAGGGAATACCCCACCTCCCGGCAGAATGAGGATAAAAGAACGGTAAAATCCTTTACCTACAAACATCGCCCAAAGCGAAAAGTCTATATAAAACAAAACCCCTCGGAGGTGTCCGAAGGGTCGTAAGAGTTAGCGATTGAAGCCGTATGGCGGAGACCGAGGCTCCGTTCACGAAAGCGCGGCGGCGGTGCCGCAACTCCAAAATTCAATCATCATATAACTGCTCATAATGAACATAGGCTATTGAAGAATTATGTTTTAATTCAAATGTGCCTAATATATTTCCTCGACGTTTGGTTATAATAAAAGAAGAATCGGTCCTTACAACATTTTTGAAGTCCGACAAAATTTCCCTTAAATTGGGATGCTTTTCAGAAATATGCAACATATAAAAAGCACTGCCGAAGTCTTCAAATTTTCGACCTTGTGAATGAAGTTCATCAAGACATACAGTCGGATTACTATAATTAAACTCCGAAGAAGGCAATGAAAAGAAATCCGGCACTCGCATATAATTTGCCGCCAGATATTCAGGCTGAGAAGTGTAAATTTTATATAGAAAAAAGACTATGCCTAAAGTTAAGGAAAATATTATTAGAGATTTTTTCATAAAAGAAAAAATGAGTTAGCGATTGAAGCCTTTTGTCGAGACCTTAGGCTCAATTCACGAAAGCGCGGCGGTGACGCAACTCCAAATTATTAGATACAATTAGATAATCTTAAATTGACCAGACGAAAGCCTTTTGGAAATATCAGAAATTACGTTTATTAAGTCAGACGTAATTTGGTTGTTTCGTTCAAAATGCTTAAAAGGAGAGTCTGAATTAAGAAGGTATAAACATTTATCGAGATGTTCCTGTGCATTGAAAAGGAACATATCATATTCGAGCATAGAATCGCCTTCTTTCCAGAAGTCCGAGTGCCAACCGTATTTAAATTGCTCCCAAGCGAAAAGAAGAGGGTTCTTAAATAAGTCAAGCATTTTAGTAAATTGAAATGCCTGCATTAATTGGTTATGAGCTTCCCCCTGAGAGAGCATATATTCTTGTATCTTCGAGATAGTATTTATAAGCGCTTTAAGTCTCGCTTCGGTAGGCTTAGATTCGTCTTGATTTTGTGGAGCGGCAAGTAATCTATCATGGAACTCTCCAAAATTCTTGTGGATTTCGACCAAGAAGTTTATAACATCTTCCTCAATAGTCTTATTTCTCCGAGGTTTACGATACAATTCATCTTTCGGATATTCGATGTAATCAATTTCATTGAACGCATCATCTACAAATCCAATAAGGATTTCAAGAACCTTCATAGGGTCATGTTTCAAATCATCAATGAAATCAGCGAAAGCCATTCTTTGATCATCACTTAAAAAGTACGAAGCAGGGAAGTAACCAAAAAAGTGGTCAGCCATATGTGCCATAAGGTACTTCACTAATGAAAGTTTCTCTGCGGCTTCTTGTTGGTCTTCGGTGTCATTAGCATCATAAGCAAGGACATAAGCTTTATCGCTTATGTAGCCACCCAAGCGTTTAATGTTCTCTTGAGAAAAAATCGGGTTATTATCTAACATATAAAAGATTTTATGACAATAAAATAAAAGATATACCCCAGTTCGGGATAAGAAACAGTTCATAGAAAAGTTGGTAGTCTCGCAAACATTTTGCACCTTTACAGGTGAAAATCAATTAGTTACAAAAACATTTGATATGACTACCGATTACAAAGTTACAGAATTATTTTATATAATAGACGAGTTTTGCAAACATTTTGATACAGAAAATGCAGAAAATGCAGGAAATCTACTTGAAGACAATAGCGGAGTCAAGCGTAGACGTCGCCAAGCGTTAATGTCAATGCCTATGTATTTCATATTATTATTTTTTTGTCAGGAGCTACATCTTTTGCACTTACGTCGCAAACTCGGAGTCAGTCTTGCCGCCACAACGAACTATCCAGTCTTCAGATGTAAAAGCATGGGGACCGAACGTCATTAACGGTTTTTACCTTGCGATTCTCTGCCTTATTCCATGCTTGTGATACCTGACATTTGAAGATAAATCTATTCAATAATATTGAACTGTGCAAATGTACGACCGATTTGGGATAAAGGGTCGTATCAACCTGATATAGAATAATAATACGACCCTTTAAAATAAACACTTAAAGTAAAGGTAGTTCAGAATCTAAAAGTAGCAGAGAGTGTAAAACAAACACATAGCAAAAAAGTAAATTTGGACAAAGCATAGCAAACCCTATTTAACTCGTCCCGATTTTAACGGGACACTAATGCTCAAAGGCTATCAATTTTCGCGAATTGAGCAAATATTTTTAATAGTTAATCTTCTTATTATAAATAATTTATATTTAATTAGTAAACCATAGTTAACTGACAAATAAACACACCTGCGCAGTTGAGAGCAGACTACCGGGTGACTATCCTCAATCTCTAAATCACGACAAAAGGAGAGCAGAACATTGAATTAATCGCATTTTAAGTGCAAATACACGGCTTGGGTGGAACGTGTTTTTCTCTGCATATTCCAATTTCCCGTAAACGCTGAATCTTTTCGAAATGAGAATATGTAACACCATAAGTGCATCGACCTCATATCTCAGATGATGAAAAGTCGTCAAAGACGGGGCGAAATAGGCGATGTCTGAAATTACCGACATTGACAAGTTCAACCAAAAACATTATATCACCCGCACACTATTTATCATAATACAAATTATAGGAAAAACGAAAAACTGGAAAAATATACATTTTTTTAGAACAAATGAGACATATTCAACATGCCAGCATGTAGCCATTGTGACTTCTAAACACCAGCGGTTTTTCAGCGGCATAAGCTGCCTCTCGGCTTATGCCAAATAAGCCGAGAGGGCATTGAACCTCATCCGAGCCATATCGCACATGGCAAGATTTACAAATGGAAGCGTTAAAGCAAATACCAATCTAAGAGATTCCGCCTTCAAAACACAGCCATGCGCGTGAAGGACAAAAACAGAGACGTTTTAAGCTATTTTTTCAGATAATACTCCTCAAAACTGTTATCTGTAAAAAACACGACAATCTTTGAAATCTTCTTTTCTTGTGGCAACTGGTTGACAATAGGCATATTCTGGGCAATTGACCTGGACTCTACACCCTTGAGAATCTCATTTTCCACAGGATTTGGACTGTCATGCGGGAATAATAGATTCTCACACGCTTGATCAGACGCGCAAAACTTAGGTTTTTCGCCTTCGCCAAACAAAAGCCACATCATTGGAATTTCCGGATATGTTTTATGAATAACAGAAATCACATCGTCACCAATTTTTTTGTTTTTTCCACTCAACATTTGTGAAATTGTAGGACGTGGTATGCCACAGGCATCCGCAAATTGAGATCGAGTCAAATTGCTTTCTTCTATAAATGAATTTATCCGGTCGATTATGTTGTCTGATTCGTTCATTATTGTTCAATTTTCTAAATACAAAGGTAGAAAAAACTGTTTTAAAATCCAAATTTAGGATTTGGTTTCTTAAATTTAGAATCACGAATCTGGCTGTTCCAATATACAAATCGGCGCGACGGCGTAATCAGCGTGACGTAAACAAACACTTCATATTTATATTATTTATTTATTGCAAACCAAATTATTACGCATTACTATTCTTGGCAACAATTATCTGATGACAATCTTTCCGTATGCTAAATATTTACTTTTGGTTTTACTCTATATATATTCTGATTTATAACATATTATGATGATAGCTAAAATTTGTTTCCACTCTATTGTATATCCATTTCATCTTCCCAAATCACGCACATTATCCATCTGCTCCCAATTGGCTTTTGAATATCGCTGCTATGTTTTTTCAAATTTTAATTTAAGAAATGAAATCATCAGGATGCAACAACACATCAAATCGCCTCAAATTATCCCCTATCCTATTCCCTCTCAGTTTTGGCTCCACAGATTCTCCCCTACCACATTTCAAAAACTTTTAATTTCCAAGCACTTAACCTTTCTCAGTCAAATGTTAGAGGCTTTCAGATTTTAAAATTCTGCAGGTCCTTTAATAATTACTCAGAATCCGACAACCTAATTTGCATTAACTGAATGGTTGTTTAGTTTGATATTCTTCACCTAAATTTTGGAATCTCAAAATCTTTCATTTTCTTTGCGCATACTGGACCACCTCTAAATCTGTCGCGCTCCCACTAAAATGTTCTGCCAGTTCTCTGGATGCGACTCTGTGTGTGATATCTCCTATGGGCTGAATTCAGCCAATGGCAACAGTAGCTTATCAGAATGCAAAAAGGAACAGTACCGTGTTCCGACGACTATACACTGCTTACTCATTTTGGACAGCAGGCGATATGGCAACGCACCAAATTCCGTTTCAATTCACCTCATTCTGTAGTCATTGCAGATCGTGGCTATTGCGATTTTTCCCTTCTTGACGATTGAGACAACAGGAATGTGTTTTTTGTTGTCAGACACAGGGACAACCTGCACTCACAAATAGAAGAACGTTTATTGCCCGAAACGAGGGCGCAAAATGTGCTCATCGACGAGATTATTGAGCCGACAGGTGAACAGACAAAGAAAAAATACACCAAACCGCTCCGCTCAGACGCATAGCTATCTGGAATGACGAACATGGCTATGTGGTACAGTTGCTCACTAACAACTTCAAGTTGTCTGCTCACACAATCGCGTAACTCTACAAGGCAAGATGGATGATTGAGATATTTTTCAGAAACATCAAGCAGTTGTTGAAAATAAAGAGTTTCATTGGAACATCGCGCAATGCTGTTGAGACGCAGATATGGACTGCTTTGTCAACGATGCTACTACCCTGCTGGCTAAAGCACGTTGTAAAGTACAAATGGTGGCTTGCCAATCTTGTCGTATCACTTAGATTGAACATATTCACGAATATTGAACTCAACAAGTGTTGAACGAGCCACTTACACCTCCGCCAGAGCTGGCAGAAGAGGAATAAATAGGGACAAAAGCTTTGAAAGGGTTGTTGTCTATAACAACTTCATATTCATCGTACCTAAAAATCGTTTAGGACAATATTGCGATTGTGGATAAAAAATATTGCCGCAATTGAAGAATGCCGAGTTTTTTATGCTAAATTTGCAATCATTTCTTAAACAATAATGACAATATAGGAATAATGAATCGATTATCATTAATGGTACTGGCTTTGACCATGTCGAGCCCTACTTTATTGGCAGGAGTTGTTGAAAACTACGACTTCAAGGAAAATCACACTGGATATACGCTTTACTTTAAGCAAAGTAATGATAATGAAGCGCGTTTGATGCAATTGAACATAGACAATTACGATACTGAGATTGTAATCCCATCAGTGGTAAAGGACACTTATGGATATGAATTTAAAGTCACTGCAATTGGACAATTGTATAACGAGAAATATAACGACAAATATAACGACAAAGACATCGACTTTAGCTATATGGGTCAGTGTACCAGCATTTTTGGAAATGTCAGCAATTGTCCCAACTACATAAAAAGTGTGGCTATACCTGAATCTGTTAAAACAATCTGGCCTTTAGCGTTTTCCGGTAGTCTCAAGGATGGATATGGATTGGGATGTAAATCCTTGACAATTCCCGGCAACGTAACGGAGATTGGTGCAGGTGCGTTTCTGTTTGCCAAGTTTGAGCAGGTTTCAATTCCTGACGCTGTCAAAAATATCTATATAGAAACGTTTAATCATTGTGTAAATTTAAAAAGCATTAATTTGGGCAATGGTGTGATTCAGATTTGGGATGACGCATTCCGCGACATTGCGAACAATGCTGAAATACATATCGATGCGGTAACTCCTCCCCAAATTAGTGATTATGCCTTCTCTTCTAAAGACTATACGGCAAAGGTATTTGTCCCATATGGCACGTCGGATGACTATCGGAACAAATGGAGTACGTTCAGCGAATTGACATTTGTAGAGATGGAGCCTGGACAGACATCAGGAGTGACGGTTGGCAAAGCGCCGGCAGAGCTTCACGTTGAGTGCAATCACAGTAATCTTTATGCCACAGCGGCTTCGGTTATTCGCATTTATTCAATATACGGCACTTTGGTGCATTCAGGATCAGGCGTTGTCAATGTCTCACTGCCGGCAGGAGTATATTTAGTGAAATCCGGAACAGACGTTGTGAAAATATTGGTGCAATAAATAGAAATGATTAAAACACATCTCCTTTGAAAAAGAAGCTTATATGAATGGTCAGAATCTTAGTTATTTACATAATAGGGAGCATTTCCATCAATGAAGATAACGCCAAATTATTATAAATCTTAAATAGAGATACGTAATTCATAAGAAAACGAACTGGTCAGGCAATCAATTCTAGTTGCCTGACCAATCTTATCCCTAACTCGCGTTAATAAGAAAAAAGGCAACGAGGAAATCATGAGCGATTTCCTCGTTGCCTTTTAGTTCTGTCCTTTTCTTAAGGGAAAAAATAGGTTGCCTTCTGAATTAGAAAGCAACCATATTTTTTGTCTTGGAATTTATTTCCTGTTTGTACTATTCTTGCTCACGCAAAATATCCAATGCCATATCATATATTGTGGTGTCGTCCAAAACAACGATTCCCCCATCAGGACCTGGCTCAATGTGAAGCCCACAGTTCTTTCCGAAGGAATAATTAGTGCCACCAAAATAGTTTCTCACTGTTTGCACGTTGATGTTCAGACGGTCTGCAATTTTGTGCATAGAACCGTCTGGCAAGCAATCTTTGATTTTTCTCAACTCGTTAAAAGAAATAGTCTTCGTCATGATACTATAATTTTTAATGTTAAAAATTCTGTTGTTTAATTCGATGTCATAAATTTAGGCATTATTTGTAGTCTCGCCAAATTTTATGCCATTTATTTTATATGCTTTACAACATACTTTTGCTGAGATTTTTTTATATCAGTGAAATTCACCACATTAAGCAAAGTTTATGCTTGGTGTGCAGGACGAAGCAAATCGTTTACAGTTTTCACCGGATTAAATGTTTCTACCGGGACCTCTACAAAAACGGTGTTCCAGTCACTCATCGCTCCGTTCCACAATCCAGGCAGCTCCAACGCCTTTATCTCGTGTCCGGATTTTGACTTTTCGGAGATGAACCCAGTATTGTGGTCCACGAATTTTGTCAAGTCAAACTTATTCCCTTTATAGTCTCTTATAAAGCAAACAAGATCTACCGGGTTGAAATGCGTAGCGCCTCTCATCAGTTCCATAGATTCTGAATTATTAGAGTCTATCTGTGAGCTTTCGAGAATCTGCGGAGCCGTTGTGCCATCTTGGCTGAATGCGATATAAGGGCCGCCGCCTGGCTCTCCTTCGTTTTTAACCACACCGCAAACGCGGATAGGCCTGTTTAATTTGTGCTTCAAATACACGACCAGTTCAGAGTCTTCAAGGTGTTTTACGTTTTCATATCTGACGCACAATTTGCGCTGTAGGAATCTTACAATTTCAAGCACTTGCTCCATTGTGTATTTTCCGCTGTCAAGGAGTTCAAGATATTCAGCAATTTTTTTCTGCACTTCAACAAGAACACCTCCAATAATTTTCTTATATCTAATTGTCGCTTTCCTCGAAGTGCTTGGCACCACATTGTCAATATTCTTAATAAATACGACATCTGTGTCTACATCGTTAAGATTTTCTATCAATGCACCATGCCCTCCTGGACGGAACAATAATTCTCCGTTCTCTCGGAAAAGTGTATTGTCTTTGTTGACGGCAATCGTGTCGGTGGAAGGTTTTTGTGTTGACAAAGTCACGTTGTACTCACATCCGAATTTTGATGCCATCACAGGCATAGCTTCTTTCAGTTTATCGTTGAAAAGTGATTTGTGCTCCTCCGATACAGTAAAATGCAGATTCACCTCGTTTGAGGAATTTTTAGCATATTGAGCGCCTTCCTCAAGATGCTCTTCCATGGCAGTATGCACTTCCGAGCCGACCTTGTGAAAATCGAGCATCGCTTTTGGAAGGCTTCCGTAGTTCAAACCTTTCGGCATCAAAAGACAAGAAACGATGGTTTTGTATTTTCCGTCTTTCATCAATTGATCGATTGTCGCGCCCTCGGTTTCCTCCAGTTTTGCATTCAGCCTGTCATAGAAAGCAAATTTATGAATCTCATCGAAGAAATTCTTCATAAAACTGTCGGTTGGGACATCTCTGTCACCATCAACAAAGGAGAAAAGATTCTTAAACATTCTACTTGCCGCACCCGATGCCGGCACAAATTTCAAGATATGTCCGCCCGCAGCCAAGTAACTCTCCCATTCGTTAATGAATTTTTCCTCCTCGGCCGCGCCTAAGCGCAAAATTCCATTACCCACCGTCGCTGCTGCCGACAATTTAAGGAAAGGGAACCCTTTTTTGAATGCATCTAACTGCCTTTCAATTTGTTCCACACTCAAGCTATGGTCTTTAATTTGTTGTAAATCGTGTTCTGTAAACATAGTTTTGAATAAATTGTTATATTAGGCACTCAAACTTACTAATTTTTACCGTAACAAAGGCTATAAATTGACAAAAAATTCGTAAGTTTGGAAAACTTTATGGAAATAAAGATGATGGAAACATATTATACAGACAAAGAGCGGAAATTTGTAATCAGTGCCTTTCGAGAGTTAAGAATCGCGCTTGCCGATGATTTATCGTATCCAGAGATCCGAAGAATTGAAGACATTATAAAGGGCGGGATTGCGGCAGGCAAAGCCCACCGTGACAAATATGGGATAAATCCGTCGGTCAGACACTTGAACACAGCACTGCTCCTATCCCGATATGTGGGAGCCGACAGGAATATGATTATAGCCACATTGCTTTATCAAATATGTTCCGACGACTACTTTTCCCTTGAGGATGTCAAGGCGGAATTCGGAGATGACGTCCGCTCGATTATACATGGACTGAAGAACGTTGCTGATCTTTACAAGAAACAGACAACACAACGCGATGAGAATTTCAGCAAACTTATGATGGCATTTGCTGAAAATATCCGTGTGATTATAATAATGATTGTCGACCGTCTTGCGTTGATGAAAGCAATCAACCACCATCCCAATCAGAAGTTCGTGTTTGACATCGCATCGGAGTCTCTCTATCTTTATGCCCCATTGGCACACCGCTTGGGCCTTTATAAAATCAAGTCGGAATTAGAAGACATGTCTCTGAAATACACAAACAGAGATTTATATACACAAATCGCCCATAAGCTCAATGAGTCAAAGCAGGAACGAGACAAATATATTGCCGAATTTATCGCTCCGATTAAAAAGAAGCTTGAGGATGACGGCTTCAAATTTGAGATAAAAGGGCGCACCAAGTCCATCTATTCCATTTGGAACAAGATGAGGAAACAGAATGCGGAACTCAAAGACATCTATGATCTGTTTGCCATACGAATCATTATCGACACGCCTCTTAAAAACGAGAGAAGCGACTGTTGGAAAGCCTTTGCCATTGTGACAGACATGTTCAAGCCGAACCCTTCGAGATTGAAGGATTGGATATCCATTCCAAAATCGAACGGATACGAATCGCTGCATACTACGGTAACCGGTCCAGGCCAACGCTGGGTGGAGGTTCAAATACGCACGCAGCGTATGGATGAAATTGCAGAGAAGGGTTTGGCTGCCCATTTCAAGTATAAAGGTGTGAAGAGCGAGAAAAGTCTCGATGATTGGATGGCAAACGTTCGCGATCTTCTTGAAACATCGGGAAAAGACACTCCCGAAATAATGAAAAAGATGAATATGGACGTCTACGATAAGGAAGTATTTATATTTACTCCTAAGGGCGACTTGTTCAGACTGCCTCTTGGAGCCACAATTCTTGACTTTGCATTCGCCATACATTCAAAGATTGGCTGCACCTGCATTGGCGGGAAAGTCAACGGCAAAACACATAAGATTAATTATGAGTTGAAAAACGGCGACACCGTCGAAGTCCTGACATCATCCACACAGCAGCCAAAGCAGCAATGGCTTTCCATAGTGACGACCTCCAAGGCAAAAAATAAAATCCGCCAATCGCTTAACGAAATAAGCAACCGTTCAGCGGAGTTTGCCAAGGAATTGCTCCAACGACGTTTCAAGAATCGGAAAATCGAAATAGAAGAAGCCATTCTGACAAAAGTAATAAAACGGCTTGGATACAAAACCGCCACAGACTTCTATAACGAGATATCAAGTGAAAAACTTGACATCGGGCAAATTGTGGACAGTTATGTCGCTTTAAAAGAAAAAGAAGACGAGACCCAACAGATTGCATCCAGTCGCTCCGCGCAAGAATTTGTTATGCAACCGCCTGCACTGTCAAGCTCCGAATCCAGCGACGTGGTGATTATTGGAGAAGGCATAAAGGGAATAAATTTCAAGCTTTCAAAATGCTGTATGCCTATTCAAGGTGACGATATTATGGGATTTATAGCAAGCGACGGCGCCATAAAAATCCATAAGCGCGGCTGCCCTAATGCACGCCATCTGATGAACCGCTATCCATACCGCACCATCAAGGCAGCATGGAGTGAAATTGTCGGCGGCAACCAATTTGCAGTGCCGTTAAGCATCATTGGCAATGATGACATTGGCATTGTTAACAACATAACGTCTTTAATAACTAAAGAAAAAAGTGTATCTTTGCGTAGCATTGCCATCGACTCGAACGACGGATTGTTTCAAGGGCGTCTTGTCGTCGGAGTCAACGACACTGTTTCACTCAATAATCTGATAAAGAAAATAACAGCAATAAAAGGAGTAAAAGATGTTAGACGCAACAATTAAACATATATTTCAATATACGCTACTTTCAGCATGCCTGTTTTGTTCGTTTTCCTGTGGCAACAGCAAGCAGGCAGAGGATTCGGAGAAAGCAGAACAAATAATGTCGGAAATAAAAAGTATGTATGCCGGAAAGGACTACGACAATGCGATGTTGATGATTGATTCTTTGATGAAAACATATCCTGGTTTGATCGATGTGCAACGTAAAGCAATGCATATACAAACTATGATTACAGAAAAGAGGACTTTGGCAGACAGCATTGCAAACGAGAAAGTCCTTGAGCAAAGTATGGCTGCGGCAGACTCTATAAAGCACAATCTTAAGTTTGTAAAGAGTGCAGATATGGTAGAAGGATATTTTGTTGACAAAACTATGCCCGACGATGGAATCCCTTCTGTAACAGGAATCGTTGCCAGGGTTGCAGAACACGGAGACATTTCCCTCCTGTCTTCATTGAGAGGACATCGCATCAGACATACGCGGATTTGCGCCATAGCCGACACCGCCAACGTCGCCACCGGCAACGTACTACCCTCAAACTCAAGAAACTACCGTTATAACGACAATGGACAGAATGTTGAGCTTGTCACGTTCAACGCTCAGGAATGTTGGGATTTTCTTTCTTTCATCGCTCAGAATACCGCACTTCCAATAACTATTAAATTTGTCAACGGTTCAAAGAGTTACAAACAAGTGCTTTCACAGAAGGAAAAGAGCGCTATTAAGAATGTTGTCAATTATGCAACCGCAATAACGGCAGCCAATGACGCCGCTAATATGAGACTTAAATTTGCTCGTAAACTGCAATTGGCACGTAAGCAAATAAAGCAGACCGCAACAAACATACAGGGCGGCCGCTAATATAATCTGAATAAAAAACGTAATATATATGGGATTTTTTAATTTCTTCAGCAAGGAAAAGAAAGAAACGTTGGACAAAGGCTTGGAAAAGACCAAGCAAGGTTTGTTTGACAAGCTTAAGCGGGCGGTTGCCGGCAGGTCCAAAATCGATGATGATTTTCTGGACAATCTGGAAGAGGTGTTTATAACATCTGATGTTGGTGTGGAAACGACTCTCAAGATTATAGACCGGCTGCAGAAACGCGCTGCACGCGATAAATACGTATCGACATCGGAGCTGAATACGCTGCTTCGTGATGAAATAACAGAAATGCTTGCGGAAAACAACAATGCCGACACTCCCGACTTTTCCGTTCCGTCCGACAAAAAGCCATATGTAATAATGGTTGTGGGCGTAAACGGGGTTGGAAAAACGACTACTATCGGAAAACTTGCATACCAGTTCAAGAAGGCGGGCAACAAAGTCGTTTTGGGAGCCGCCGACACATTCCGTGCGGCAGCCATTGAACAATTGCAGATATGGGGCGAACGGGTAGATGTGCCTGTTGTCAAGCAGCAAATGGGCTCTGACCCTGCGTCGGTCGCGTTTGACACCGTAAGCTCGGCCAAAGCCTCCGGTGCAGATGTTGTGATAATCGACACAGCCGGACGCTTGCACAACAAAGTGGGATTGATGAAGGAGCTCTCGAAAATTAAAAATGTTATGCAGAAAGTTGTTCCAGGCGCACCTCACGAAGTGCTTCTGGTGCTTGACGGCTCTACTGGACAAAATGCATTTGAACAAGCAAAACAATTTGTTGCTGCGACAGAGGTAAACGAATTGGCTATAACCAAACTCGATGGCACCGCCAAAGGTGGCGTAGTGATTGGCATAAGCGACCAGTTTAAAATTCCAGTCAAATATATCGGTCTTGGTGAGGGACTCGAGGATTTGCAGATTTTCCGCAAAAAAGAATTTGTTGATTCTTTGTTTTCTTAATCAGAACGGTTTGAAATGGATAAAAAACGTATAGATGTCATTTCGCTTGGATGCTCAAAAAATCTCGTAGATTCAGAACGCCTTCTTAAGCAATTGGAGCTTTCTGGTTTTCAAGCATTCCACAATTCAGACAACGTAGATGGCGACATAGTTATCATAAACACATGCGGATTTATCGGCGATGCCAAGGAAGAATCAATAAACACGATATTGACCTATGCCGAGGCCAAGAACGAAGGTCGCATAAAGGAGCTCTATGTTATGGGATGCTTGTCTGAAAGATATCGCGACGACTTATTGGCCGAGATTCCTGAAATAGACAGAATCTATGGCAAGTTTGATTGGGTAAACATTGTATCCGACATAATCAAGCGCAATCCTGCGACAATGCCTTACGATAGAGTCATAACCACCCCCTCTCATTACACATATCTCAAAATTGCCGAGGGCTGCAATCGTTTTTGTGCATTCTGTGCAATTCCTCTGATTACTGGCAGATACAAGTCGCGTCCTATTGAAGAAATCCTTGAAGAGGTAAGAATGTTGGTGGGAAAAGGAGTAAAAGAATTCAACGTCATTGCCCAGGACTTGTCGTCCTACGGTCTTGACATATACAAGCGGCTTGCCCTTCCGGAACTTATCGACAGGATGGCGGAAATTGACGGAGTCAAATGGATTAGGCTGCACTATGCCTACCCTTCCGAATTCCCGTATGAGATTTTGGACGTAATGGCAAGACATTCCAATGTGTGCAACTACCTTGACATCGCCCTTCAGCACATCAACGACGATGTATTGAAGAATATGCGCCGCCACATCACAAAAGAGGAAACTCTCGCGCTAATACGCACCATTCGTGAAAAAGTGCCTGGGATACACATTCGCACCACTCTGATGGTGGGCTTCCCTGGAGAAACAGAAGACGCGTTTAATGAGCTTAAAGAGTTTGTCAGAGAGGCGAAATTCGAGCGTATGGGAGCTTTCGCCTATTGCGAAGAAGACGACACATATGCTGCCAAAAATTTCTCAGACAGCATTCCGCAAGAAGTTAAGGAAAGTCGCCTTGAGGAAATTATGACAATCCAGGAAGATGTAGCCTTGGAATCCAACCAATCTAAAATCGGTAAGACTATGACTGTTGTCATTGACCGTGAAGAGCCCGACTATTTTGTCGGTCGTACAGAGTTTGACTCTCCAGAGGTTGATCCTGAAGTGCTGATTGACAAGGATGACCGGTTGACAGTCGGAAATTTCTATGATGTTGAGATTACTGACGCTCTACCTTTCGAGCTAATGGCAAGACTGAAAGACTTCTGATGGAGACATTGCGGAAAGCCATAAATAAAGCTATAAAAAACAATATCACATTCTACGCCTATCGTCTCCCAGACGATAGGCTTTACCATTTTTCGGCACCTATAACCAGCCAGACATGCGAATCTGAAGGTTTTAAAGTCTCGCCATTCGACGATTTCCGACACCCAAGCGTATTCATCCACAAGGGTCTGAATGCTTACGATTTCTGCAATTGCGGGACTGATTTTTGCATCAAGGCGTCAACCGAATCCATCGGTGATTTCTCAGAAACAACACGCAAAGAATATGCTTCTTCTTTTCAGCAATGCATGAAAGCATTGCGAAATGGCTCTCTTGAAAAAATCGTACTCTCCAAAGTAATCAAATGCGAATATCCAACAATTGATTGGGGATTGGCCTTTCAACAGATGGCAGAAAAATACCCTCAGGCTTTTATCTTCATCTTCAATGCTCAAGAAACAGGAGCATGGGCTGGCGCTTCGCCTGAGACATTGGCTCGCTTTCATGGTTCCCAGTTCTCCACTATGGCGTTGGCGGGAACAAGACTTGCTGCTGACAACGACAAAGAATGGGGCATAAAAGAGATTCAAGAACAGGGATATGTGGCCGACTACATAGAGGACATATTTCTCAGAAACGGCATAACATACACAAAATTTCCAAGAACGACGTTGACAGCCGGACGCGTGGCACACCTTTGCAATAGGTTTGCCGCAAACGTTGTTTCTATGAGTGCCGCTGAATTGCTGGTCAGTGAGCTGCATCCCACCCCTGCCCTTTGCGGTTTGCCTACCGCCATTGCAAAAACAGCCATTTCGAAAATAGAATCACATCCGCGCACGTATTATGGCGGATACCTTGGGCCGGTCACGTCATCTGGCTTTGACTACTTTGTAAATCTTCGATCTTTAACATTTGACAAAGACAGCCAAATCTTATTCTGTGGAGGAGGGCTGACGGTTGATTCCGACGAAGATTCGGAATGGTCGGAGACGGAAGCAAAGTCACAGACTATGAAAACGATATTATATTCTTCGAAGGTGTAATAAATAAAAGCGAGTGCGCAGACAACACGTCCACGACCCGCTTATGCCTATTTCATGTATTCTCTACTTATTGTTGTAGTTGTTCATTGTAAATCCAAGACCTGACAGGCAGAATGTTTTCATCGCCTCCACCGCCACTTCAATTCTTGGCTCCAGCAGTTTCTTTTCTTCAGCCGAGAAATGCCCGAGAACAAAATCCACCTGTGTGCCTTTGGGGAAATCGTTGCCAATGCCGAATCTCAATCTGGCATAATTCTGAGAACCGAGCATCTGCGCAATGTTTTTCAAGCCATTATGCCCCGCATCGCTCCCTTTTCCTTTAATCCGTATTGTTCCCAGCGGCAAAGCCAGATCGTCGACAAGAACCAAAACATTTTCCAATGGGATATTCTCCTTGTCCATCCAATACTTTACAGCGTTGCCACTTAGGTTCATGTAGGTCGATGGTTTAAGCAACAGCAGTTGTTTATTTTTGACCCGAGTCTCAGCAACATCACCATATCGCTTGGTCTCAAAAGCAATATTGGATGCTTTGGCAAAAGCATCCAATATCATAAATCCCATATTGTGGCGGGTTTCTTGATACTCAGCACCAATATTACCCAATCCTACAATAAGATATTTCATCTTGCTGGCTTAGTTTATTTCGCAGCGGCAGCAGCTTGAGCGGCACCACGAGCGGCACGAGTCAACTGAACTGCACAAACAACAGCGTTCTTTGCATTTGTCAATTCAAGACCTTCGAAGCTAAGATCGCCAACCTGCATTGTCTTACCAAGACCCAAGTTGTCAACGTTGATAACCAAACGCTCTGGGATGTTTGTATAAACTGCTTTAACCTTAAGTTTCTTCATAGAAAGGCTCAATTTACCACCGGCTTTAACACCCTCGGCGTGACCTTCCAACTTAACAGGAACCTCGATTACTACCGGTTTCTTATCATTTACTTCGAGCAAATCGATATAAAGAATCTCATCCTTTACTGGGTGGAATTGGATTTCCTTAAGAATTGCAGTCTTTTTAGCTCCGTTAACATCCAAATCAATTGCGAAGATTTCCGGAGTGTAGATCAATTTACGAACATCCTCTGCCTTTACAGCAAGGCTTGTAACGATGATACCCTTGTTGTTGCCAAGGTCTACTACACGCTCGCCTTCTTTCAATGCGCCTGCATATGGAAGGTCAACTCGCTCACCACCAATCAAACCAACTGGGATAAGACCTGCGTTACGCAACAATTTTGATGCTTTCTTGCCAATTTCTGTTCTTGGCTGAGCTGATAAATTGTAAGTTTTCATTGTTTTTTAAAATTTGTGTTACTCAAAATTAAGTGCTTTGCTCCTTAACTTCCCATCACACATGGAATCCTTAAAAAGCGGCACAAAGATACGTTTTTTTTCGCAATAGCACAAAATATTTGCGTCTAATCTTCACTGCGTGAGCAAATTTTATTGAATTGACAATACAAACATCTATTTTTGTGCTCGGTTTGCACAAACGGCACGTCCCTGTCAAAAATATCACGTATGACTTTTCTGATCCGTTCCAAAAACTTGTCGTTTTTCAAATCGTTCAAATACCCGTCTACTGGTTTATATCTTATTGACTTGCCATTAAGATAGGATTGCTGTATATCATACTTTCCATTCAGACATTTATCCACATCTCTGAACTTATATACAACAGGTGTAATGTCATCTGCATAATGCTCATGAGTTGCATATGCGTTGCAGTATAGCAGCAGTTGCAAAAGAGCTTTTTTATGCGCCCCATTCGAATCCGGAGCAAACAAGTCCTCAAAATCATCAGGCTTGCTTATTTGCACATCATCCGAGCCGGTCTTGTAATCAACAATACGCAGTTTGCCGTTGACAAAGTCGATTCTGTCTATAAAGCATTTAAAATTGAACGACACGCCATCGCCCATATCCCAATTAAATGCCAATTCCTTCTCACTCGCCACATAGTCAAACGCACCGAGGCGATGGTCTTGAATTAATGCATTTTTTACATAGTACATTACAATTTTTGCAATCAAATCAGCTTCGTCGGTAGGCTTCTCATAGCATCGTGACTCATCAAGGCGCTTATAATATTTATTGACAGCATACGTCACAACCTTCTCAAGTTCTATTGTCTCAACATAAGTTTTATTTTTATTTCTCAGGTAGCGGTCAAAGAATGCGGAGTCAATGTGCCTTGGCTCACGGCCATAGAGCTTTTCCATTGCACCATGCACCACAGTGCCGAATGTTGAGCTGTCTATGAAATCCGTAACCGAATCCTCCTCTTGAAAGCCCTCCACCTTCTGCAAATAGAACTTAAACTGGCAGTCCAGATATGTATTAATTGAACTTGCTGAAAGATATCTTATATTATCTTTGTCTTCGGTCGACCTGAAATCATTCAAGATACTCATTATACGGTCCGTTTTGCGGATTGAAATTGAGGGCTCTTCAATGGCGAAAACCGAATAATCGTAAATCACCTGATGATTGCGTCCACGATTGTAAACCTGAGCAAGCTGTTTGATATATCTCGATTCCTCCCCGCTCGACACTCCCTGCACTCGCGAATCGTAAAGCAGAAACACATTCTCCGCACGACTTATCATTCGGAAGAAATAATATGCATACATCGAGTCCTGATATTTAAACGTCGACAAGCCATATGCCGAGCGAATACTGTTGGGAATAAACGATTTCGTATAATGTTTTGTCGGAAACACCTTCTCGTTCATCGACAGGACTATGATATTTTTAAAATCCAACGACCTCGTCTCCAGCACGCCCATTATCTGCAATCCGTGCAGCGGTTTTCCTTCAAATGGCACAATTGCCCCCGACATTGTGCGCGACAGTAGGAAAAACAACGATTGCTTTTCTACATGCACGTTGAATCTATTCATAACGGTCTTTATCTGATTGAGGACCTGCATGTATTGCACAACAAAATAACGCTCAATCAAATTGTTCTTATCCTTTTCCAATGCACTATTGATGCGGGTCAGAATCCGTTCAACATACACCATTGGCTCTTCTTCATTTATGCCAAACAAATCAGACAAATCCCGGCCGCCCTCGGCAATCATCGACTTTGGTACGAAGTATGCATTTTTACGATGAATTTCTCCTACCAAGTCATTGATTCCTGTGCCGCCAACCATAACTGCATACGGATGAGACGCCAACATCTCAACATCCTCATAGAAATACGACAATTCCCCTTTAAGCTCCTTCTTGCGATGTTCCAGATTGGCCAAATTCGTCAAAAAAGAAGCGATAGGACTCTGTCCGACCGACATACCCATAGTAATGTTGATCGACTTGAACATCTCCGGCACGGAGTCGAGCACCGAATTGACATATTTTTCCTCGGGCAAGACAATTGCCGTATTTACAGCATCGCTGACGTCAAGTTTGTTTTCGGCAACAAGCTGCTCCAGCACAGATCTGACAACAAGCCCTTGACCGGAGCCTGACGGAACAGACAATATGTTGATGTTGGGCACTGTCGGCTTGCTGTCCATTATATCATATATCGACTTGAACTCCGGAATGTATTGATTTAAGAAATAAGAGCCTTTATTGTCCTTGTCCAGAAATGCCGATTCAAAATCCCAATAAAAATCCGCTATTCCAAGTTTTTTAAACCTCTCGAATATCATTCTTTCCGCATTGGACAAAGTGCTGAATCCAACGAATATAATCCTTTCAAAATTGAAATCATCCGCACCCATTTTGTTGATTTTCTCAGCGACGCGGCGGTAACTCTGCCCACCATAAGTCAATCCTTTTCCCTCAAGAGCCTGTAGGAAAGAGTTGTACAGCTCATACATATTGTCCCACAGGTTTACATATGACGACTGGACAAACAGAGAATCTTCTTTCACCTCTTTTTTGTCAACGCCCCAATATTCCTTGATGACAGCAATCTGTTCGTCTGAAAGATAATCCGTTTTTATATTTTCCAGATTACGCATATTGAAAAACAGCTCCTTCGCATCAACCATATAACGGTCGATGTCATTGAAGTCATTCAATAGCATATCGCCAAGATGCAGAAAGTGGTCAAAGTCGTCATACTGCTTTTGGTCGCGCTCCGCAAGTGTGCGATATGCTTGATACAGCAAAAACAACTGCTCCACACGTCCTGCTTCAACCAAATCGGAATATTCATCGATAAAATCTGATATAGTGGTCAACTCCGGGAATATCGAATGCTTGTCGTTCAACGCATCCGACAAATACGACTCAAAGAACACACGGCTGCGCCTATTGGGCAACACGAAACAATATTTATATAACCTGTCAGCCTCATTCAGGGCGTAGACATCGGCAACTTTCTTAAGGAATGGTTTCATATCTACAGGAATCTACATTCTTAATGCCACCACCATTTTGACAGCATAATCAAACATTACGATTTTTGCATTCGCATTTCTTGCGATGTCGGATGCCGCACGAGCGGTTTCATTTTCAATGGCTTCGACATTGCGTTCATTGACAAACGGGCAAAACTTTGCGCTGAATTGCTCTTCTTGCGGAGTGAGATAATTCAATGAGCGGTTGCCTATATTATATATAAAATTCTCGCGGAACAAGCGACTTAGATATGTCAGGAACAAGACATTCTTTTCCCGTTTCATATCGGCAGCCTCCTCCGACCAGACCTTCAATCCACGCACATCACGAAGATAAGCCATTCGTGTCAACTGCTTGAACATGTCAAGAAACATTGCATTGTCGGCTGCGGAATCCATAAGCCCCATTGCCTTTGTGACACTTCCCTCGGACAACGCCGCAAACGACATTGCCGTCTGAGAATCAACGGCGAGCGATTGCGTCAAACATTCTGCCACAAGGCTGTCCGACAGACGCTTCATTCCAACACGTTGAATGCGGGAATATATCGTGGGCAATATTTCATTTGGCTTGTTGCTTACAAACAACAGAACCGTGTTTTCATAAGGCTCTTCTATCATTTTGAGCAGACGGTTTGCACATTCTTCCTTCATTTTTTCAGGCAACCACATTATCATAATCTTATAGCGCGACGAATATGACTTCACGCTGATTTTATGTATAATCTGACTACCCTCTGAGTTGTAAATCACCGGCTGCTTTGTCCCGGGATTTAAAAAGCCAAGCCAGTCTTCAAACGAATGGTAGCGGCTATGCGCCAAGAATTCGTTCCATTCAGTGATATATTCATCGCAAAACACCGTCTCACTCGCCTTCTTGAATATCGGAAATGCGTAAAACAAATCCGGGTGATTATTTGACTGGTGCTGCAAACAAGACGGGCATTTGCCACATGGCTCTCCCCCGACGCGATGCTCGCAATGCACATACTGAGCAAACGTCAGCGCCATCTGTAATTTGCCGATTCCCTCCTCTCCTTCCAGTAAAAGAGCATGAGGAATCCGATCGGAATCCGCCATGTCACGCAACCGGCGTTTAACGTCGTCATGACCTTTTATATCACTGAATTTCATTTTTATCAATATATAGATTTTGCTACTTGTCTAACACTTTCTGTTGCATTGAGCGAATAGAAATGAATGCTTGGCACACCCCTATCCATCAATTCTTTCGCTTGCATTGTGCACCACTCCACTCCAATCTGCTTTGCCTCCACATTGTCTTTGCATTTCAGCAATTCTGTAGCCAGGTCAGTCGGCAAATCCACATGGAATACCTTGGGAAGAATTGTCAACTGCGAAGCGGTAACAATGGGTTTCAGGCCCGGGATAATCGGCACAGTTATGCCTATCGCCCGACACCTGTCGACGAAATCAAAATATTTTTGGTTGTCAAAAAACATTTGTGTCACAATATATCGAGCACCTTTGTCGACTTTATCCTTCAAAAACATTAAGTCGATGTCCATATTCGGGGCTTCATCATGTTTCTCTGGATAGCCTGCCACCCCATACGAGAACCGCGAGTCGGTCATTATATCCATTTTTGTTCCGTCTATAAAATAGCCATTGTTGAAATTGTTAACCTGCTCCTGCAATTCACTTGCATGAGCGTGGCCATTTTCATTTGGTACAAAACGGTTCTCATGCTTCGCCTTGTCACCTCTAAGCAAAAGCAAATTGTTTATGCCCAAGAAGTTCAAGTCGATTAACGCATATTCTGTTTCCACTTTCGAGAAACCGCTGCAAATGATATGCGGCACGGCAGGAATGCCATATTTCTGTTGTATTGCAGCGGCCACAGCCACCGTGCCCGGTCTGGACCGCTCCGACACTCGCTGGTACGTCCCGTCGTCATTGCTCTTAAACACGTACTCACTACGATGGGTAGTTATGTTTATGTATAGTGGATCAAACTCATTCAGTTTGTCTATTGCATTATAAATCTGCACGATGCCCTTTCCCTTAAGTGGCGGCAACACCTCAAAAGAGAATCCGCACTTGCCATTGTTCTGTATCAATTCTACTATATCCATATCTTATATTTTTTACAAACTTAATAAACAATCACAGATTCATCAATTCCTTTCGCAGGAATCTTCCAGTAATTGAATCTTTTGACTCACAAATTTCTTCCGGAGTGCCGACGGCAATGATTTTGCCCCCGTTTTTTCCACCTTCTGGCCCCATATCCACAATGTAGTCTGCGCATTTTATGACATCGAGGTTGTGCTCGATAACCAATACCGTATTGCCCCGGTCAACAAGTTTGTTGAGTACCCCCATAAGAATACGGATGTCTTCAAAATGCAATCCTGTTGTCGGCTCGTCGAGGATAAAAAGCGTTTTACCTGTATCCTTCTTTGATAATTCCGTGGCAAGTTTCACTCGTTGACTCTCGCCTCCGGACAGCGTGCTTGATGGCTGTCCAAGTTTTATGTACCCCAGACCGACGTCCTGAAGCACCTTAATCTTCGACAATATTGACGGCATATTTTCAAAAAACTCCACAGCCTGATTTATTGTCATGTCGAGTACATCCGCTATTGATTTACCCTTGAATCTGACTTCAAGCGTTTCTCTGTTGTAGCGTTGGCCATGGCAAGCCTCGCAAGGCACCAATACGTTTGGCAGAAAATTCATTTCAATCGAGCGATAGCCGTTTCCTTTGCACACATCACAACGTCCTCCCGACATATTAAAAGAAAAGCGTCCTGGCTTATACCCTCTGATTTTGGCTTCCGGAAGTTCCACAAACAAATTGCGTATGTTGGCAAACACATTGGTGTATGTCGCTGGGTTTGACCTCGGCGACTTTCCGATTGGCGCCTGGTCAACCGTGACCACCTTGTCAATGTTTTCAATGCCTTTTATTGCTTTATATGGCAGCGGCTCTTTCAACGAACGATAGAATTTCTGACTCAAAATCGGCTGAAGCGTTTCGTTAATGATTGTTGATTTTCCACTGCCCGACACTCCTGTGACGCAAATCAGTGCGCCCAGAGGCAGAGTCATGTCTACATCTTTCAAATTATTGCCCGAGCAACCTTTCAACGTCAGTTTTTTTCCATTGCCTTTTCTTCGCTTTGCCGGCACTTCTATTTTCAACGAGCCGTTTAAATATCCAGCTGTCAGCGTGCCACTTTTAAGCATCTCTTCAGGAGTCCCGGCAAACACAACTTTTCCACCCTTACGACCGGCCTTGGGTCCGATGTCAATCACATAATCCGATTCCAACATCATGTCTTTGTCATGCTCCACTACGACCACAGTATTACCAAGGTCGCGCAATTCCTTCAGCGAATGGATAAGTCTGTCATTGTCCCTTTGATGCAGGCCAATGCTTGGTTCATCCAGGATATACAACACATTGACCAGTTGGGAGCCAATCTGCGTGGCGAGCCGTATGCGTTGGCTCTCGCCTCCTGACAGCGACATTGAACTGCGCGACAACGACAAGTAGTCAAGTCCCACATCGTTAAGGAAATGCAACCGTGAACGAATCTCCTTCAAGATTTCCTTTGCCACGACCTGTTGCTGCTTGCCCAATTTCTGTTCCACCGTGTCAACCCACTCCTTCAAGTCAGACAATTCCATATTGGCAAGCTCGTCAATGTTTTTACCATCGATGAAATAATGCAGAGCCTCCCTGTTGAGCCTTGCTCCATGACACACCGGACACACTGTAGGAGTGTAGAACTGCCCGGCCCATTTCTGTGCTTTGGACGACACTTCATCGTTTTGCTGCATCTCGATATATTTCACAATGCCGTCATATGTAGGTTGATACCCCCTGCCGATTCCTGCAGGATTGACGAGAGCCTCGTCCGTTCCATTAAGAATCTCATCAAGTGCTTTCTCCGAAAGATCCTTGATTGGCGTTTTCAAAGAATACCCCTCTTTCTCACAAATTCCCGCAATCTGTGAAAATATAAAGTTGTTTGAATAGCTACCCAATGGCAGAATACCCCCAGAATATATCGTTTTTGATTTGTCTGGTATAATCTTATCCACATCAATCAGATTCACACTGCCAAGTCCCTTGCACTTTGGGCAAGCCCCCTGCATTGAGTTGAATGAAAAATTGTGTGGTGCAGGTTCTCTATACGACAAACCTGTTATCGGGTCCATCAGCGACTTACTGTAGAAAAAGCCTTCACCTTTTTCCACGTCAAAAACCTGAATAACGCCATCGCCCTGCTTCATTGCAACCGCAATTGTTTCTTTAAGGCGTTGACTGTCTTTGCCCGACACCTTCAGCTTGTCTACAACCAGTTCAATATTATGGTTTTTATAGCGGTCGAGACGCATTCCCACAACGATTTCCTGTAGCTCGCCGTCAACGCGCACATTCAGATATCCTTTACGGCGCAACTGTTCGAACAACTCCTTGTAATGCCCCTTGCGGTTATTGACCAACGGGGAGAGAATCAACACCTTTTGGTTGTCAAACTTGCCCAATATCAATTCCAGAATCTGTTCTTCTGTATATTTTATCATGGGCTTTCCGCTTTTATATGACACGGCTTCTCCAATCCTGGCAAAGAGCAGTCGCAAGAAATCATAGACCTCTGTAATTGTGCCTATTGTGCTCCGAGGATTCTTGTTTACCGTTTTTTGCTCTATCGAAATTACTGGACAGAGCCCCGTTATCTTGTCCACATCCGGGCGTTCGAGAGCCCCAAGCATATTCCGAGCATACGACGAAAATGTTTCTATATAACGACGTTGTCCTTCCGCATAAACCGTGTCAAACGCCAACGACGACTTGCCGCTGCCGCTAAGTCCCGTGATAACAGTCAATTTATCGTGTGGGATAAAAGCATCTATATTTTTGAGATTATGGACCCTGGCTCCGTAAACAGCCACGCAGTCCGTTTCATCATTTTTTTTTATCTTGTCCAATTCTCTCTATACGTTTTTAATGTCTGCTTGCTTCTGTACAAACTTGTTTCTTTCGGGATTTTAACCACATAAGTTTTGTTGTTGGGATTCGGCAGCGATACCGACCGGATCCACGGGTTGTATTCCCGAAGCAATGAATAAGTAATATTGTGCTCCTTCGACCACTGCACCCAGTCTTTTACAGGCTCTGCCACCACAAATGTGTCGCAATCCAACGGTTGATACAGTTGGTTTGCTTTTATCGCATACCCATATCTTGCTGGATTCTCAATTATCAGTTTCATTGCAAGCAAGCGGAAAATATACCGTGATGTTTCTTTGTTAAGATACAAATCAAGCGCATGCTCCACATCCTGTGTTTCCAGCGATTTGGAAATTCGCCCCATCCCGGCATTGTATGCCGCGGCGACGGTAAGCCAGCATTTATATTTTGCATAAGCACGTTTAAAGTATTTGCATGCCGCCACGGTGGATTTGTCACAATCCAAACGTTCGTCAACATATTCATTGACTTCCAAACCGTATTCTTTTGCTGTCGACGGCATAAACTGCCACATACCGACAGCTTTGGCACTTGACACAGCAGCGTTATCATAATGGCTCTCAATTGCCGCCAAGTAGACCAAATCTTCAGGCACGCCCTGTTCCTTCAATATCTTCACAATTCCAGGGGCATAGCGATTGGCTCGTTTTATTGTCAAAAGAGTGTTGGTGTGCCCATAAGCAAACGATATCATCTCTCTGTCCATGCGCTCGTAGAAATCGATTCTGTCAAGATCGACAACCCTGTCGGCGAAATGCACTTTCTCTGGGATAACAGGCGCATATGCCACGGCGTTGCCCTGCGCCAGCATTGGCATAAACGGCATTGTCACCGCAAACACCACAATTGCAATCTTATTCTGTAGTTTCATTCCTGTCGGTTCTTGTACTCCTCAATATGTTTATATCTCCCTTCTTTTTATACTCTTTTCCATCGGCGCCTTTCGCCTCTATCACATAATAGTAGACACCAGGCTTGACGTACTTGCCTTTGTATTTACCGTCCCATCCTTTTGACGGATCGTCAAACTCAATCATTTTATTGCCATAGCGGTCGAAAATCCAACATTTGAACTCAACGATAGACTTATACGACACTTTCCACTCATCGTTGTATCCAGGACTTGCGTCAGGAGAAAAAGCATTAGGACAATCAAGCAAAGACTCCCCTATCGACACTGTATAGACATCGCTTTCGTTTGTGCACGAAGCATCGCTGTTTGAGCCGATAAATTTAACATAATACGAACCCTGTTCGTCGAATGTATAATCGATTGTCTCCTCGTTAAACCGATAGTCGACTGTCGAGAAGTCCTGACTTTTAGAAATTTGCCACTCTTTATGCTCCACGGCATCGGTGCATATTGCGGAAAACGTTATCGTTGCCGGCGCAGATCCGCCAAGTGCATCTTCCGACGTCCCTTGCTCATTGCCATTCTCACGTCGCTGTTGGGTCGCGGTCGTTTGAAAATCTATTGACGAAGCACGAAGTATATCTGTCGTAAATGTTTTTGCAAGTCCCCATTGCGACAGAAATTTGTCTCCGTCAATCACAAACTGAGTATCGCACAATGGTGCAGGCAGAACCATCCTTTCAGACAGGTTTGCCACGGTTTCTGTTGTTTCCTTACCATTGTAAACCGCATCATCGTCATTCCACTCGAGAGTGTTGTAGCTGACTGTGATCTCTCGGCTCAACACCTTAGGTACGCCAGTAACGGAATAATATGTTATTGTCGGGCAGCCGCAATCCACTTCCAATGTCGCAGAGCCACAGTCCTGCTCGGCAGGAAATGACACTCCGTTGATTGCTAATTCATAATTAGAATAATCCACAAGCCAGAAATAACTACGTTTTGCACCATCCTCAATTATATAACCGCAGTTCACTCTTGGATTGCGAAACGTTGACACCGCACCACTACGGTCTATCGTCGAGACTTCCTCTGCATAGCCACCGCCCCGCTCATCATACACCAACCATTTTACATTGTTTTCGCCAGACTCTGACGTGTATGTCAAAACGGTTTCAGATCCTCCATAAATGATATATATGTCATTTAATCCTGTTCCCGTAGGAGGCGTGACGGACAAAGCTTTACGCAACAAGCAATCGACCGTCAAAGCGGCATTGGCGACAAGTCCCGTTGTCAGAAGGGCAAGTATACTTATGTATTTTCTTTTCATAATTGCAAAAATACAACAAACCCACCACTTATAGAACCCCGCAAAGCGAAATTCACGATGATTAACAATAAAAAAACAGAACCACATTATTGTAGTTCTGTTTTTGTGACTCCGACAGGATTCAAACCTGTAACCTTCTGATCCGTAGTCAGATGCTCTATTCAGTTGAGCTACGGAGCCGTTATTTCTCGTTTGCGAGTGCAAAGGTATACACAATTCTTCTTTCCCGCAAATTTTTGGGCAACTTTTTTCAAAAAAAATTAGATGGTGGCGTCATGGACGCCACCATCTAATTATGTATCAATGCAATTCCTTTACTTCAATAATTTGAAGTAAAGGCGACCATCCTCGGTAATAGAACAAGTTTCCACCATTCCACTCGACTTCTCCCAGTTGGGAATCCACGGTTTCGCTTCGAATAAATTTCTTTTCCGGAGAAAACGAACCACACACGCCTCGGTTTGCCGCAAGGCGGAAATAATCCATGCCGGACTTATAGAAATTCACCACATCCTTATCTTTAGATGCCAAATTAAGGCCGAAAGACATATCCACCGGGACCCAACCTATTCCTTCGAAATACACTTCCGCCCAGTCATGAATTCCGACATCCTCCGGCTCAAGATACCATCCGCTTTCCCAACGCGCCGGAATTCCGATGTTTCGAAGAAGATTTATATACAAAAGCGATACTTGTCCACAGTCACCGTATCCACGATTGAGCGCATACTCCGCAAGGTTAGGAATCGTGCTGTATTCCCTGGCTCCCGCCCATGGAAAATAAGCGTCAATCCAATCATAAATAAGAGACGCCTGTTTTACCGGGTTGTCCTCCCTACCAACGATATGTTTTGCCAAAGCCTGGAAATCCTCGGAAAGAAGTATCTGGGGAGCATCTGGAGCCGTATACTTCAAATAGACATCCGATGTTTTATCATACGGCTTGAGGTGGCTCAACATGTAATCTTGCGAGAAATACTTTGAATACACATCATACGAGTATACTATCTCAAAATGCGCAGGCTGTCCTTTCTTCGCTTTTCGCTCCATATACACAGTGTTGTGCTTCTCGCTGTTGGAAAACCGCACCTTATCGCTCGACGAAATCAGCGTCACGTTTTTTTGGCGTTCCGTCGTTGTCGGGAAAGGCATCCACACACGTATTTTCTCACCGGCAGGAACCGAGTCAGCGTCAACATCAATCGTATATTTAATTGTTATGCGATGTCCGCCGTCATAACCGGTCTCCCTTGAGATGCCTTTCAGCACGCCACTGACCATTTCGGCTCCTGACACAGCATCAAATATCGCCTGCGTTTTTCTTTCCGCCGACAATTCCGGGACAAGCCTATCTATGTTTGAAATCGCCTTACGAAACATCCGCTTCTCTCCGTTGATCATTTTCGTCTCAACAAAGTTGCGTGTTTCCCAGTCTTTCACATTGGCGACAGACACATGCGGAAAACGTTCCTGTATCTTTTCCACCCCTTCTTCAAAAGTATAGCAGAAATCCCTCTCAATGCGACTCATTATGGCGCGCAACGAATCAGCCTCGACCGCCGTCAAACTGACGCCACTCTTTCCAATCACACTGTCGGCCTTCGCGAACTCTCCATCTTTCATCAGCAATGAAATTTCCATCGGCACTTCACCGAAGCACGGCAAGGCGGCAAAAGACACCAAGCCGGCAAACAAATATTTCCTGTTCATGACATTCTGTTTCGTACATTAATTTCCAAAGGTAGGAAATTTTCACGTAAAGCCAACATCATTTCCGATTTTTTAATCCAAAATAATTCCATATTTACCCGTTCTTTCGTAATTTTGCAACACGACTATTATTAACGTAAAAAACATAACCTTGTAATTATGGCAAATCCAGAATTCAAGTACAGTCCGATGTTCCAACTTGGAAAGGACGACACCGAGTACTATTTACTTACCAAAGACCACGTTTCTGTTGGCGAATTTGAAGGTCATCCAATTTTGAAAGTGGAGAAGGAAGGCTTGACCGCTATGGCAAACGCCGCTTTCCACGATGTTTCATTCATGCTTCGCCGTTCACACAACGAGCAAGTGGCAAAAATCCTTAACGACCCCGAGGCAAGCGAGAACGACAAGTATGTCGCATTGACATTCCTTCGCAACGCCGACGTTGCCACAAAAGGCGTATTGCCATTGTGCCAGGACACAGGCACCGCCATTATTCACGGAGAAAAAGGTCAACAAGTGTGGACTGGATTCAGCGATGAAGAGGCCCTTTCGTTAGGCGTATACAAAACATACACAGAAAACAACCTCCGCTATTCCCAAAACGCGCCATTGTCAATGTATGAGGAAGTAAATACGAAATGCAATCTTCCTGCACAAATCGACATTGAGGCAACAGAAGGCATGGAATACCATTTCTTGTGCGTAACCAAAGGTGGTGGCTCTGCAAACAAAACATATCTCTATCAAGAGACAAAAGCTATTCTGAATCCTGACACTTTGGTTCCGTTCCTTGTAGCCAAGATGAAGACTCTCGGCACAGCCGCTTGTCCTCCATACCATATTGCATTCGTGATTGGCGGCACATCGGCAGAGAAGAACTTGCTGACAGTTAAATTGGCATCCACCCATTATTACGACACGCTTCCTACAACAGGCGATGAGACAGGCCGCGCTTTCCGCGACATTGAATTGGAGAAGAAAGTGCTTGAAGAGGCTCACAACATCGGTCTTGGCGCTCAATTCGGCGGCAAATACTATGCACACGACATCCGCATCGTACGCCTGCCTAGACATGGAGCATCTTGTCCAATCGGTCTGGGAGTTTCCTGTTCAGCCGACCGCAACGTCAAGTGTAAAATCAATAAAGACGGAATTTGGATTGAAAAATTGGACAGCAACCCAGGCGAACTCATTCCAGAGGAATTGCGTAAAGCCGGCGAAGGCGATGTTATAAAAATCGACCTTGACCGTCCGATGTCGGAAGTGTTGAAGGAATTGACAAAATATCCAGTATCAACACGCTTGTCGTTGAACGGCACAATCATCGTGGCACGCGACATCGCTCACGCCAAGCTTAAAGAGCGTTTGGACAACGGCGAGGATCTCCCTGAATACATCAAGAACCATCCAGTATACTATGCTGGTCCGGCGAAAACTCCAGAAGGCATGCCGTGTGGATCGCTCGGTCCGACAACCGCAGGCCGTATGGATCCATATGTAGACTTGTTCCAGAGCCACGGAGGCAGCATGGTTATGCTGGCAAAGGGCAACCGTTCACAGCAAGTGACAGACGCCTGCAAAAAACATGGCGGATTCTACCTCGGAAGCATCGGCGGTGCGGCTGCAATTCTTGCCCAGAACAACATCAAGAGCATTGAATGTGTTGAATTTCCAGAGCTCGGAATGGAAGCCGTATGGAAAATCCGCGTAGAAGACTTCCCTGCATTCATTCTTGTTGACGACAAGGGTAACGACTTCTTCCAGCAAATCAAACCACGTTGCGCTGGTTGCAAGTAATCCTTGATTTTCAAAGCGAGCAAAGCGGTGTCCAGTTCTTCTGTTCACCGCTTTTTTAATACAAAGCGCCTTTGTCATTAGCAAAATTTGACAATCTGACTAAACAGCACATGCTTTATCATTCAAAAAAACGACGTACCTTTGCAGTACAATTCTAACACATTATCACAAATGAATCTAAAAAACATTATTCTAAGCAGCGCACTTGCTCTGTTATTTATTTTCAACAGCAGCAATGCCCTTGCTCTCGACTTCACTCTGCTTACCGACATTCATGTCACTCCAGGCAATGAAAACGAAAAGCAACTGATAGCCGCTATCGACGAGATCAACAACAACAGCTCCTCATTCGTAATCATTTCAGGAGACTTGTCCAATGAGGGCAGCGACGAGCAATTGTACAACATCAAACGCATAGTTGACAAACTGAACAAGCCCCTATATATAATTCCCGGCAACCACGAAAACAACTGGTCGCAAAGCGCCACAAAAACATTCAATGACATTTGGGGCGCCGACAAGTTTGTATTCGAGACTGACAGTCTGGTTTTTATAGGGCTCAACTGTGGTCCATTTATGAAAATGGGCGACGGTCACATCAAACAAGAAGACCTAAGCTGGCTTGACAAACAACTGAGCGAGCGTTGCAAATCGGGAAAGAAAGTGGTTTCAATAAACCACTACCCCATCAAGGACGACCTTGACAACTACCAAGATTATATCAACATCCTCCAGAAATATCCAACCATAATACATATCTGCGGTCACTACCACAAATATGAACTATATAAAGGCGGCGACATCGATGCTGTAATCTGCCGCGCTCTTGACATGACTCACGTCAAAGATGGATTTGGATATACCGATTTCACAATTGACGGAAACACAATCCAAGTTTATGACAAAGTCATCGGCCACCCAAAGAAACTGCAATGGTCTTTGCCGATACGGGCGGCACATCCAAAATACAAGTACGAGAAAATTTCTGACACCAAGATTCCATACGGTTTCTCAATACGCAAGATCTATCAAGATGAAGCTTCGATATTCACCCGACTTGCCGTTGGCAAAAACAGCATATATTTCGGCAACTCGCTTGGACAGGCAAAAGCGATTGACAAAACCGGCAAAGTGCTTTGGTCTTTACAAACAGACGCCTCTCTGTTTTCACGCCCCGCAGTAGGCCAATCAAACTACGTTATCATTCCTGCGTCTGACAAGCGCATCATTTGGGCGGACAAGAAATCGGGCCGAACAATCAGAGAAAATGAATCCACAGGTCCATATGTCGCCGACGGTATTATTGCAAACGGCAAATTGTATCAAGGTGGGTATAAGAAATTCGAATGCTGGAATGTGAACACCGGCAACATCATTTGGCGCACCGAACTGAACAATTATTGCCAGGCAGAACCCGTTGTCAACGGCGATGATGTGATATTCGGCACATGGGACACATACCTACGTTGCCTTGACCGCAAAACAGGTGAGCTGAAATGGCAATGGTCAAACGGTAGCAAGGCGAATATGCTCAGCCCAGGCAACTGCGTTCCTGTTGTGACAAAAGACCGCGTAGTTATTGTTGCCCCCGACAGATATATGACAGTTCTTGACCGCAAGACCGGCAAACAGATATGGCGCTCTAACTTCGACAAAAAGTACCTCGTCCGTGAAAGTCTGGGATGCTCCGAAAATCAAGATTTGGTCTATGCAAAAACTATGGATGGACAACTATTAGCGGTAAATCCCAATGCCGACGAGGAAAATGTCGCGTTTGTTGTCGATGCCGGATTCGGATACGAACATGCACCTTGCATCGTCATCGAAGACAAAGGCATCATCTATATGGGTTCGCGTAGAGGTATGGTTGCCGCCATCGATGCGGCATCGCACAAACTACTCTGGACATACCGATGCGGCACGTCGGAAGTAAACGGCTTCGAAAAATCAAACGGCAAACTTTACTTGTCGCTCACTGAAGGTTCAATTTGGGAAATCAAAAAATTATGACGACAATTCCATCTGACCCGTTTATGCTGATGAGTTATGTCAATCAGCAACTGCGCGACAATTACGACTCGCTCGATGAATTCTGCAAAAGCATGGACATTGACAAAAACGAATTGTTGCAGAAACTGAATGCCGCAGGGTTTGAATACAATCCCGACACAAACAAATTCTGGTAACAACAATCTGTATCAGCAATATGCGAGGAGAGCCTAAACATCGGCTCTCCTTTGCTTTTGTTGGCACTATTTTTGCATCTGCAATCATAAAATTTCTATTGATATGACTGAACAGACTCCAAATAAAGCAGATTTGCTGCTTCCGCTGACAATGGCTGCCATGAGCAACAGCTATGACAACGAAGAGACCGCCGACGAGGATGGTTTCCCCGACGACAGCCCTCAGAAGAAGAGCAATCCGACAAAAAAACAAGAACGCGTCGAGAACAACCAAAACGACACCCCCGTGCTCGACAAATTCGGCAACGACATAACAAAAGCCGCCGAAGAAGGCAATCTTGATCCCGTTGTTGGCAGAGCCACAGAAATAGAACGAGTAATCCAAATTCTAAGCCGCCGAAAGAAAAACAACCCTGTGCTAATCGGCGAACCCGGAGTGGGCAAATCCGCAATCGTTGAAGGATTGGCAATTCGCATAAAAGAACACAAGGTGTCTCGCCTACTATTCGACAAACGCATCATATCCCTTGACATGGCAGCCGTTGTCGCTGGAACAAAATTCAGAGGCCAGTTTGAAGAACGCATCAAAGCAATCATCGACGAGGCTAAAAAGAATCCAAACGTGATTCTTTTCATTGATGAAATTCACAACATTGTAGGCGCCGGCAACTCACAGGGAACCATGGATGCCGCCAATTTGCTGAAGCCCGCCCTTGCCCGTGGTGAGATTCAATGCATTGGAGCGACCACCCTTGATGAATACCGCAAGAATATTGAAAAGGACGGAGCATTGGAGCGCCGGTTCCAAAAAATAATTGTTGAGCAGACATCTGCCGAGGAAACGCTGCAGATTCTTCACAACATAAAGAACAATTATGAAGAGCATCACAATGTGACATACACCGACCGGGCGCTTGAGGTTTGTGTCAAGTTGACACAGCGCTATGTAAGCGACCGCTTCTTCCCCGACAAGGCCATCGACGCTCTTGACGAAGCTGGTTCAAGAGTGCATGTAGGCAATGTGAACGCTCCAAAAGAGATTGAGGAAATCGAGGAAAAGATTGCCGCCACAAACGAGCTCAAGCTCAAAGCCGCACAAGCGCAGAACTTTGAGGAGGCAGCAAGCCTTCGCGACTCTGTGCGCAACCTTCAAGCCGAACTTGACAACAAAAAAGAAGAATGGGAAGCCGACCTTAGAAACCACAGAGAAGTTGTGGACGAAGACAAAATTGCAGAGGTCGTGGCAATGATGACCGGCGTGCCAGTGCAACGAATCGCACAGACCGAGAGCTCGCGGTTGCTGAACATGGGCGACGAATTAAAAAGCAGCATCGTTGGACAAGATGAGGCAATCGACAAGATTGTAAAAGCCATTCAGCGAAATCGCGTCGGGCTGAAAGATCCCAACCGCCCAATTGGCACATTTATGTTTCTTGGCCCGACAGGTGTTGGCAAAACCCATCTCGCGAAGAAACTGTCAGAATTCTTGTTTGACTCAAAAGACTCTCTCGTTCGAATCGACATGAGTGAATATATGGAGAAATTCTCCGTGTCGCGCTTGGTGGGAGCGCCTCCCGGATATGTCGGTTACGAAGAAGGCGGACAACTCACAGAAAAGGTGCGCCGCCACCCCTATTCCGTTGTGCTGCTTGACGAATTGGAAAAAGCCCATGCCGACGTGTTCAACATGTTGCTGCAAGTGATGGACGAAGGCCGTCTGACCGACAGTCTCGGACGCTCCGTCGACTTTAAGAACACCATCATAATAATGACATCCAACATCGGCACACGCCAGTTAAAAGACTTTGGCAACGGCATCGGGTTCAACACAGGTGGCAGTACAACAGATTTCGCCCATGGTGTTATCCAAAAGGCTTTGAACAAGACTTTCTCTCCGGAATTTCTAAACCGTGTCGATGACATTGTTATGTTCAATGAGCTCGACAAGCAAGCCCTGAACAAGATTATCGACATTGAATTGGGGGGCTTCTTCAAGAGGGTCAAGGAAATGGGATATACCCTTGACGTGACCGAAAACGCACGTAATTTCCTCGTCGAGAAAGGATACGACAAACAATTTGGAGCGCGTCCATTGAAACGCGCCGTGCAACAATATCTTGAGGACGACCTGGCGGAAATGATCCTACGGGCGGAGGTTGAGAAAGGCAACAGAATTATTGTTGACCACACCGAAGGCAACGAACGGCTCACATGCACCATCGCAGATGACAAAGACTGACGTTTAGTCAGACAATATGCCTAAAATGTCATATCTCATCAGATATGGCATTTTTTTTGCAATTAAAGGTTTCAGAAAATAAAAACTAACAACTATGACTATTCAGAAAGGTAAAATTGGAGTAACGACAGAAAACATTTTTCCTGTCATCAAAAAATTTCTATATAGCGACCACGACATCTTCTTGCGCGAAATCGTGTCAAACGCCATTGATGCCACACAGAAGCTGCGCACACTCTCTTCTTGCGGAGAGTTTAAAGGAGAACTTGGGGATTTAAATGTCCGCGTTTCTCTCGACAAAGACAAGGGAACGCTGACCGTAAGCGACTCAGGCATCGGTATGACCGCCGACGATATTGACAAATATATCAACCAGATAGCATTTTCTGGAGCAGAAGAATTCCTCGAAAAATACAAAGATGATGCAAACGCAATAATCGGACATTTCGGATTGGGATTTTATTCAGCCTTCATGGTGTCTAAGAAAGTTGAAATCCGCACAAAATCATATAAAGCCGATGCGAAAGCAATCTGTTGGAGCTGCGACGGTTCTCCTGAATTTGAGATGAACGAAATCGACAAGGAAAATCGTGGCACAGACATTGTTCTCTATATAGACGACGAATGCAAAGAGTTCCTTGAAAAAGACAAGATCGAGTCTTTGCTCAAGAAATATTGCAAGTTCTTGCCAATCCCTGTTGTTTTTGGCAAGAAACAAGAATGGAAAGACGGCAAGATGACTGATACCGATGACGACAACGTCATAAACGACACCAAGCCGGCTTGGACTCGCCAGCCTTCAGAATTAAAAGACGAGGACTACATAAAGTTTTACCACGAACTTTATCCTGGTGAAGAAGACCCGTTGTTCTGGATACACCTCAATGTAGACTATCCCTTCACACTCACTGGCATCCTCTACTTCCCGAAACTGAAAAACGAGATGGATGTGCAGAAAAACCGCATCCAGCTCTATTGCAACCAGGTGTTCGTAACAGACTCTGTTGAAGGCGTTGTACCAGACTTTATGATGATTATGCGCGGTGTCATCGACTCGCCCGACATTCCTCTGAACGTATCTCGTTCATATCTGCAAAGCGACTCCAACGTAAAGAAGATTTCATCCTATATTTCGAAAAAAGTTGCCTCCCAGCTTGAAAATATTTTCAAGAATCGCCGCAACGAATACGAAACAAAATGGAACGACATCAAGATATTTATCGAATACGGTATGCTGTCGGATGAAAAATTCTGCGACGCAGCAATGAAATTCGCTCTTCTCGCCAATGTCGAGGATAAGAAGTTCACACTTGATGAATACAAGGAGCTTATCGCCGCCAACCAGACCGACAAAGACGGCAACCTCGTCTATCTGTACGCAACCGACAAGACTGCTCAATACAGCTACATCAAAGCCGCCAAAGACAAGGGCTACGACGTGCTGCTCATCAACGACCAACTTGGGAATCACTTTGTCGGACTGCTCGAACACAAACTCGAGAAATCTCGTTTTGTACGCGTTGACAGCGACATTGTTGAGAATCTGATTGTAAAAGAGGAACGCAAGGTGTCGGCTATGACTCCTGCAGAACGCAACATCTTCTCTGAGTTGTTCCGCTGCCAGATTCCGCATGTCGACAAGACCGAGTTTCTTGTTTCTTTTGAGTCGCTCGGCAGCGAGTCGCAACCAGTGCAGATTACACAAAGCGAATATATGCGCCGAATGAAAGAAATGGCAGCAATGCAACCAGGAATGAGTTTCTATGGCGAAATGCCAGATTCATACAATCTCGTACTCAACACCGAGCATCCTGTTGTCAAGCGGCTGCTTGATGAAGCCAAGGCATCGCTGAATGAAAAAGTGTCGCCAATTGAAACGGCTATTGACGTCGAGAACAAAGCGGCACAGGCACTCCGCGAAAAGAAAGACGCCACTGACGACGAGAAGAAGCAAGCAGCAGAGCATGAGGCAAAAGCCGAATCTTTGCGCAACGAAGAAAATGCCGACATCAAGACATATGCCGACACGGTCCCTGCCATCCGCCAAATCATCGACATTGCGCTTCTTGGCAACAATCTGCTTCGTGGAGAAGATCTTGACAAATTCCTCCGCAGGTCAATAGACTTACTTAAGTAACGACACCACAATCCGATACAAATAATCCGATATTGTTGCAACAGCGACAGTATCGGATTGTTTTTTGCCTTATTTCAACATATTCCAGTGAATAATTACGTCATAAAACAAATTTTGATTACATTTGTAAAAGCATTTGAAAAAACAACGTTGTATGATTATAATTGGCATTGCCGGCGGCACCGGTTCTGGTAAGACCACGGTTGTAAAAAAAATAGTGGAAGCCCTCCCTCAAGGTGAAGTATCTGTACTTCCCCAAGATTCGTATTATAAAGATTCCAGCCATATTCCTGTTGAAGAAAGACAAAAAATCAACTTCGACGAACCGGCTGCTTTTGATTGGGAACTATTGATTTCACAACTTGAAGACTTAAAAAACGGCAAAAACATAGAAGTCCCGACCTACTCTTATCTCACCTGCACTCGACAGCCAGAGACAGTCCCGATGCAGCCCCGCGATGTTGTCATAGTAGAGGGTATTCTTGTGTTCAGCGATGAGCGGTTGCGCAATATGATGGACATCAAGGTTTTTGTCGACGCAGATGCCGACGACCGTCTGATTCGTGTCATAAACAGAGACTGCATTGAGCGCGGGCGTACGCCAGAACTTGTTGTGGAGCGATATGAACGCGTTTTGAAGCCTATGCACAACAAATATATCGAACCGGCAAAGAAATATGCAGATTTGATTATCCCTCAAGGCGGAAACAACACTGTAGCCATAAAACTGCTTAAAGAATACATCGAAGGTCGCATAAACGCGCATAAGGAGGATTGACACAATGTCTATACGAAATATTGTAAATACGATAGAACGCAAAGTCATTGCCGCTAAAAACCATTCGGTTGGAAAAGAAAAAACCGAAATGGTTGAGAAACTTACGCACTGCGATGGTCCAATGATGCTACGCACGGAAAATCTGGTCAAGAAATATCGCCAACGCACGGTGGTCAATCACGTTTCCATAAATGTAAAACAAGGAGAGATTGTGGGTCTGCTCGGTCCTAACGGAGCCGGAAAGACAACAACTTTCTATATGACAACTGGACTGATAACCCCATACGAAGGCAAGATTTTCCTTAACGATGTGGACATTACCAAATTTCCTGTATACAAACGGGCGCAGTATGGCATCGGTTATTTGGCACAGGAAGCCTCCGTGTTCCGCAAGTTAAGTGTAGAGAACAACATACGGGCTGTCCTTGAAATGACCGACACGACGAAAGAATATCAAGCGGAGAAACTGGAAAGTCTGATTTCTGAGTTCAGACTGCAGAAAGTGCGTAAAAACTTGGGGATCCAGTTGTCAGGTGGAGAACGCAGACGAACTGAAATAGCACGATGTCTTGCCATCAACCCCAAGTTTATCATGCTTGACGAGCCTTTCGCTGGTGTCGACCCAATTGCAGTGGAGGACATTCAGTACATCGTATACAAATTGAAGGAGAAAAACATCGGAATCCTCATAACAGACCACAATGCGCCTGAGACGCTCAGCATCACAGACCGCGCTTATCTGCTGTTTGAAGGAAAGATTCTCTTTCAAGGCACATCGGAAGAACTTGCCGAAAATCCTATTGTGCGGGAAAAATACCTCGGCAGGAATTTCATATTCAGAAGAAAGAAGTTTGACTAACAGCGAATATTATGAACAAATTCGTATCATCTCTTTTAGGTGCATTCACGGGCACATGGATAGCATTTTTTGTCATAGGAATATTTATATTCTTTTCAGGCATAGCAATGATTTCCTCGCTTGCTTCGTCTACGATATCGCCAATTGCAACAATCGGCGACAACGCTATTCTACGCATTGATTTGTCGGGGTCAATCACAGACAAACCTTATAACAAATCATTGCAAGAATTGGTCAACAACGACGGCAACGCCAGCAACCTCTATGAAATTCTTGGAGCAATTGACCACGCAAGCACCGACAGCAACATTAAAGGAATCTACATAAATTGCGATGGCGCAGGAATGGGAGTAGCCTCTGCTACCGCAATACGCAATGCATTGATTTCATTCAAGAAAAAATCGGGCAAATGGATTTACGCCTATGGAAACGACATTGCACAAGGCGACTATTACGCTGCATCTGTCGCCGACAAAATATTTCTAAATCCAGCCGGAGCCCTCGACATCCATGGACTTACCAGCTCCATCCTTTTTTACAAAGGTCTGCTCGACAAAATTGGAGTGGAGATGCAAATAATCCGTGTGGGCACTTACAAAAGTGCTGTCGAGCCGTTTATGCTCACGCAGATGAGCGAAGCCAACAAGCAACAGACATCGGCTTTCATTGGAAGCATTTGGAAAAACATAACCTCCGACATTGCCTCTTCCAGAAAAGTAAACGCCGACGATGTTCAAGCATACTCTGACAGTATTGGGGCTTTCCAAGATGCCAAAATTGCTGTTTCAAAGAAATTTGTCGACGAACTTTGCTATGAGCACCAGGTTGAATCCAAGCTGCGCAAACTTGTAGGCATCACAGAAACTGATGATTTGAATTTTGTCAGTCCGTCAGACGTTATGAATTCTGTAATCACAGACAATTCCAGCGGTGAACACATCGCCATCGTTTATGCTGAAGGAGAAATCAACGTTGACGGAAACTCTTCCAGCATAAACTCCAAGGACATTGTCCCTGAGATTATCAAATTGGCAAACGACAAGTCTGTAAAGGGACTCGTCTTACGCGTAAACTCTCCTGGAGGAAGCGCTTTCGCATCTGAGCAAATTTGGGAAGCCCTTGATTTCTTCAAGAGCAAGAATAAGCCATTTGCCGTGTCAATGGGTGATTATGCAGCCTCGGGAGGATACTACATCTCAGCGGGAGCAGACCGTATTTTTGCTGAAAAGACAACAATAACCGGCTCTATCGGCATTTATGGAATGATCCCGAATGTAAAACGTCTTGCCAATGACAAACTCGGCATTACGGCTGATTTCGTGTCGACCTCGCCAAACTCCAATCTGTCGGCATTTGAGCCGCTGACCCCAACTCAACGCAATGCCATTCAGCGCAATGTAAACCGTGGCTACGAACTGTTTGTGGCCCGTTGCGCAAAAGGCAGACACAAGACCACAGATGAAATCAAAGCCATTGCAGAAGGCCGTGTCTGGGACGGAGAATCTGCAAAGGAAATTGGCCTTGTGGACCAATTCGGAGGGATTGAGGATGCAACAAAATGGGTTGCAAACAAAGCCAAGCTTGGAAGAGATTTCAAGTTAAAGATATATCCTGAATTCAAACCTGACTTTATCAACTTGCTTTATGCAACTATTGAGAAATCTGCCACAATACGGATGCAGCAATCCTACAACCCGGAATTGTTAAGATATGCACTCACGGTTCAGGATATACTCAATAAGGACCGTATACAATGTAGAATGGAAGATATTTGTTTGTACTAATGAATTTTTCTATTGACATACATAAATTAGCAAACGCGTTTCTTACCCCACTGTCCTATTTGTATGGTGCAGGGGTATATGCGCGCAACAAGCTTTTCGATTGGAATGCACTCAAATCGGAAAGTTTCGACATTCCCGTAATTTCAATTGGCAACATCGCTGTTGGAGGCACTGGCAAAACGCCGCATACAGAATATATCATAAACCTTTTGCGCAATTCATATAGGATTGGCGTTGTCAGCCGTGGGTACAAGCGGCAAACATCAGGCTTCGTTCTTGCCTCTCAGCACTCGTCTCCTGCAGACATTGGCGACGAGCCATACCAAATTTATCAGAAATTCCGCAACGACATACAAGTTGCCGTATGCGAAAAGAGAGTAAACGGCATAAAACAATTACTGATAGAGCACCCGGAAATCAACTTGATTCTCCTCGACGATGCGTTCCAGCATCGGTATGTCAAGCCATCTCTGTCTATTGTACTGACGGAATACAACCGACCGTTCTACAACGACCGGCTGCTTCCGTTGGGTCGCTTGAGAGAAAGCGTCCAGTCCGTGCGCAACAGAGCGGATTTTGTCATTGTGACAAAATGCCCCGACAGCATAACTCCGTTGGATTTGCTGCTGTTTAAGAAAAATCTGGACTTATTCCCATACCAAAAACTTTTCTTCAGCAAGTTCAACTATGGCAGTCTGGCCCCTGTTTTTCCGGATGCTTCAAGATACATTCCCGTACTTGATGTACTTACTGGAAAAGACACAATTCTTACAATCACCGGCATCGCGAATCCCCTACCATTGATAAAATTTCTGAAGTCATTCGACGCTGTGGTCAAAATAATGCAATATCCCGACCACCACGTATTCTCCCGTGACGACATCTGCGACATCGAAAAGACATTCTCAGCTCTTCACGGACGCTATAAATTCATTATGACGACAGAGAAAGACGCAGTAAGGATTGCCAACAATCCATATTTCCCGACCGAATTGAAGCAACATATCTTCTATCAACCAGTAAATGTTGAGTTCATACAGTCTGGAAAAGAAGACTTCGACATTGAGTTGCGCAGTGCTGTCGCTCATAAAAAATAATAAGACAGATTATTTATTAACCACATTAAACCTTTATGGATATGTTAGAGAAAATAAAAGAGACCGCTGCTTTTATCAAAGCAAAAGTCAACGACATCCCTACTACAGCCATTATTCTTGGCACTGGTCTTGGAGAATTGGTAAACCATATTGACATTACCGATGAGTTGAACTATCAAGACATACCTAATTTCCCTGTTTCAACTGTTGAGGGACACAGCGGAAAATTGATTTTCGGAAATCTCGGCAACAAACGTGTAATGGCTATGCAAGGACGCTTCCATTTCTATGAAGGATATTGCATGCAGCAGGTGACGTTCCCTGTCAGAGTTATGAAAGCCTTGGGTGTCAACACATTGTTTGTTTCAAATGCCGCAGGCGGCATGAATCCCGATTTCCAAATCGGCGACATTATGATCATCACAGACCACATCAACCTCTTCCCAGAACACCCTCTGCGCGGTAAGAATTATAACGAGCTCGGCCCGCGCTTCCCTGATATGGGCGAACCATATTCTAAACGCCTCATTGCTGATGCTCTCAATGTTGCAAAGAAAAACGGCATCAAGGTGCAGCAAGGTGTATATGTAGGCACACAAGGTCCTACATTCGAAACTCCAGCAGAGTACCGCTATTTTAAAGCCATTGGCGGCGACGCTGTCGGAATGAGCACAGTTCCGGAGGTAATCGTTGCTCGACATGGAGGAATGGAAGTGTTTGCCATCTCTGTAATCACCGACCTTGGCGGCATGGACGATCCTGTTGAAGTTTCTCACGAAGAAGTTCAAAAAGCCGCAGCAGAGGCGCAGCCAAAGATGACGGCTATCATGAAGGGTCTTATCAACGAATTCAAAGCTTAGGATGGCTGATACGGAAATTTCAACGCTCGGCGAATTCGGACTTATTGAGAATCTGACCAAAGGCGTAGAACTGAAGAATCCCTCATCGGTAAAAGGTGTCGGAGATGATGCCGCTGTGCTTCATTATGGCGACAAAGAAACACTTGTCACCACCGACCTGCTTCTTGAAGGCATTCACTTCGATTTGACATATGTGCCGTTAAAGCACCTCGGCTATAAAGCCGCTGTGGTAAATTTCTCCGACATATATGCAATGAATGGCAAGCCTCGTCAAATAACAGTTTCGTTAGGCGTGTCAAAGCGTTTCACAATCGAACACCTGCAACAGCTTTACGATGGAATAAAGCTGGCATGTGACGTCTATGGTGTAGACCTTATCGGCGGCGACACATCTGCATCAGCCACAGGCCTGCTTATCAGCATCACATGCATTGGAGAAGGCGAAAGTGGAAAGATTGTGTATCGCAATGGAGCCAAAGATACTGATTTGATTTGCGTGTCAGGCGATCTTGGCGCGGCATATATGGGTTTGCAACTGCTTGAGAGAGAAAGAGTGGCTTCTGAAGGAATCAAAGATTTTCAGCCAAAATTCGCTGGCAAAGAATATATCCTCGAACGCCAACTAAAGCCAGAGGCTCGCAAAGACATAATTGAAGCGCTGGACAAAGCGGGAATCATGCCAACTGCTATGATGGACATTTCCGACGGATTGTCGTCTGAGCTGCTCCACATTTGCCACCAAAGCGGTGTTGGATGCAGAATCTACGAAGAGCGCATACCTATTGACTACCAAACTGCCGTGATGGCTTCCGAGTTGAATATGAACTTAGTGACTGCCGCTCTCAACGGCGGAGAGGACTATGAGCTTCTGTTCACTGTGCCGCTTACCGACCACGAAAAGATTGCAGAAATGAGCGGCGTGAGAATTATTGGACACATGACCAAGCCAGAACTTGGATGTGTGCTTGCCACCCGCGACGACAACGAAATTCAGTTAAAGGCACAGGGTTGGAATGCTTTTTCCAATAAATAACATCCGCTATGAAATAGAATGAGCGACAGAAATATCTGCCGCTCATTTTTTTGTCCTTTTATGCCACCTCTTTTGACTATTATTACTATCTTCGCATTACGAAAACAACACAATTATGATATACAGATTCAACCTCATTTCAGACGAAGTGGATGATTTCAAATTAGAAATCCAAATAGATAGCGACGACACATTTTTAAGCCTTCGCAATGTGATTCTTGACGCAGCTGGATATACAAAAGACCAAATGGATTCGTTCATCATCTGCGATGAAGAATGGAACAAAGAAAAGGAAGTGACTCTAACCGACATGGGCGCAGACAGCGATGAAGACATTTGGCTTATGGATGAGACCAAAATATCCGAACTCATTGATGACGAGGGCGACAGACTGATGTTTGTATTTGACTATCTGACAAACCGTGCGTTCTTCATGGAGCTGAAAGAATGCATTTTCTCAAAAGACATCGACGAGCCAATCTGCACCCGTAAAATCGGGCACGCTCCGAAGCAGAGCGTAGACATCGACGCCTTTGATGCCGAAATAGACAAAGCAGCAGCCACTGCCGCAAAAAATACTGACGACTACGATGCTGATTTTTATGGTTCTGATGAATTCAATGAAGATGAATTCGACAGCGAAGGTTTTGAAATAGAGTAAAGATAAAGTTCAACTTACAATTAAAATAAAAGCGTCGTCATTGCAAACAATGACGACGCTTTTATTTTGTGTTTTATGATTGGCTATCTATAGTTTTCCAAGCCATCTGGTTTGAATGACATTATAAATTTATGATGCTTCTCAACCTCTGCCTCTCCAAAGTTCACATAAACATTGGCAGACTTCAAGAATTTTTCATTTCTTGTTGTGTCACCAAGCAGAAGGTATCCCATAATGATATGTCCAGCCATCTCTACAAGACGACGAGCGTGGAAATCTGTATACTCAGTGTTCTTGTTGTCCACAACTGTCTTCAGAGCCTCTTCATAGAGTGCTGTCATCTTCACGAGACGTTCTTTCAATTCAGATGTTTCAGGAGCATACTCTTCTGCTGCATAAGCGTTGATTTGATTGAGATATGTTCCTGTGGTGACGTGGCGGATTGCTGCAACAACTTGCAACTGCGTCGTTCCCTCATAAATTGAAGTAATACGGGCGTCACGATATATTCGCTCGCAAGCATAATCTTTCATAAAGCCGGAACCACCATGTACCTGGACAGCATCATATGCATTCTGGTTGCAGAATTCGCTTCCCATACCCTTCGCCATCGGAGTGAACGCATCTGCCAAACGCTGATATTTCTTCATCTCCTGACGCTCTTCCGGTGTCAGGCTGCGTTCGCGTGCAATGTCTTCGTAGATTTTGTATACATCAACGAAACGTGTTGTTTCATACAAAAGGCTTCTTGATGCGTCCAATTTTGCCTTCATCAATGAAATCATCTCAAACACAGCAGGGAATTCAATGATAGGTTTGCCGAATTGCTTACGGTCGTGGGCATACGACAATGCTTCACGATATGCAGCCTCGCTGACACCAACCGACTGAGCGGCGATACCCAAGCGGGCGCCATTCATCAAAGCCATCACATATTTGATCAAGCCCATGCGACGTGCTCCACAAAGTTCTGCTTTGGCATTCTTAAACACCAATTCACATGTCGGAGAGCCTTTGATACCCATTTTGTTCTCGATACGGCGCACTGTAACACCACCGTCGTTGCGGTCATATATAAACATTGACAGACCTCTTCCGTCATGGCTTCCCTCTTCCGAACGGGCAAGCACCAATGCAATATGTCCATCACCATTCGTGATGAAACGCTTCACGCCGTTCAAGCGCCATGTGCCGTCAGCCTCATTGTATGTGGCCTTAAGCATTACAGCCTGCAAGTCGCTACCTGCATCTGGTTCAGTCAAATCCATTGCCATTGTTTCTCCGGCGCATACTCTCGGCAAGAAACGCTGACGCTGGTCTTCGTCTGCAAACTCATAAATAGTCTCTGCACAGTCCTGAAGTCCCCAGATATTCACAAAGCCTGCGTCTGCACGGCTCACCATATCGGCAGCCATAATATATGGCACCAACGAGAAATTCAGGCCATTGTATCGGCGAGGCAGGGAAATGCCCATAAGACCGGCTTTCACCAATGCGTCAAGATTTTTCTGAGTGCCCTTCGCATAAACAACGTGACCGTCAACCACATGAGGTCCTTCAAGATCTACGTCTTCTGCATTTTGAGCAACAATCTCTCCTGAAATCTCACCCGCTATCTCAAGCACTTTTTCGTATGAGTCCATTGCATCCTCATAGTCAAGAGGTGCATAGTCAAATTTTTCAGCGTCCGAGAAGTTACGCTCTTTCATTTCCACGATTTTGCGCATCAAAGGATGACTCAGGTGATGCTTCAAATCAGGATTATCATTATAGAAATTAGACATAGTTACTTAGAGTTTTTTTTGTAATACTTAATCAAGGCTGGAATCACCTCTTCCAAATCGCCTGTAATCACATAGTCTGCAATCGCATTGATCGGAGCGTCCGGATCATTGTTGATTGAGATAATAATAGAACTGTCCTGCATACCCGCGATGTGCTGGATTTGTCCAGAAATACCACATGCGATATACAGTTTCGGATGAACGGTCACACCGGTTTGGCCAATCTGACGCTCATGCTCTGTAAAACCAGCGTCGACAGCTGCACGCGAAGCTCCGACTTCTCCGCCCAGAGTCTCTGCCAACTGATGGAGAAGGTTGAAATTCTCCTTGCTGCCAACACCATAGCCACCAGCCACAATAATTGGCGAGTTCTTGATGTTGATTTTCGACTTTGCTATATGGCGGTCGATGATTGAAACCACATAGTCTGAAGCCGGGATATAATCTGCCGGATTCAGATTTACAACTTCTCCTTGATAATTTGCGTCAAAGATTTCTTTTTTCATAACGCCCTCACGCACGGTAGCCATTTGTGGGCGGCATTCCGGGTTGACAATTGTGGCAACAATATTGCCACCAAAAGCCGGACGAATCTGATAAAGCAAATTCTTATATTCAGTTTTTGTCTTCGGATCTGTATGATCGCCGATTTCAAGCGATGTACAGTCGGCAGTCAAACCGCTATGCAGACATGACGACACGCGCGGACCAAGATCGCGACCTATCGACGATGCTCCCATCAGACAAACTTGTGGTTTTATTTCCTTAAACAAGTTGATCAATGCCGAGGCATGTGGCAACGATGTGTAAGGATACAACTTTTTGTCTTCAAATTTATATACACGATCAACGCCATATGGGAAAATTTGTTTCTCAACCCCTTCAAGTTTGTCGCCAAGAACCACAGCCTCAAGCTTAACACCTAATTGGGTCGCCAAAGAACGTCCTTTTGTCAACAATTCAAGGCTGACGTCAGAGATATTGCCGTCCTCAAACTCGCAATATACTATAAGATTATTGTTATCTTTCATAATGATAAATGTTTTTTGATACTACCCAATAGTATGATTAGCTATCAATTCTTTCACAAGATCCTCTATCGCACCTTGATCTTTGCCGTCCATTTTCTTGCTTTCTTTTGCCTGGAATACGACATTCACAATTCCTTTCACCTTTGTAGGTGAGCCTTTCAGGCCAATTTGTTCTGGATCCGCATCAACAAAGTCTGCACTCCACTCCTTGAGTTGAAGATAAGGACGAGCGTCGACCAATGCCGACAACGTCTCTGACATTGTTGCCTTTTCGCTCGGTGTTACTGCATATTTATATTTCTGTATGCGACGGGCATTTCTTGGACGGCAATCGTCGGCAGAGCCATTTACGGTAACGACCAATGGCAGCGGAGCCTCCACTGTCTCGACGCCTGACTCTATGCGGCGCGTAATCACAGCCTTTCCATCAGCCACTTTTTCTATCTTTTCAGCATAAGTAACCTGTGGCAAGTGCAGTTTTTCCGCCACCTGAGGTGCCACCTGTGCTGTATCGCCGTCAATCGCCTGACGTCCGGCAATAATCAAATCAAACTCTCCTACCTTACGTATTGCAGCAGAAAGAGCATACGAAGTAGCGAGCGTATCCGCACCGGCAAATGCACGGTCGGTCAATACGATTCCTGTGTCAGCACCTCTGAAAATGGCCTCTCTGATAATTTCAGCAGCACGAGGAGGTCCCATTGTCAAAATCGTAATTGTTGTGTCTGGATTTTGTTCTTTAATTTGCAGGGCTTGTTCCAATGCATTAAGGTCTTCCGGATTGAAAATCGCAGGCAACGCCGCACGATTGATTGTTCCGTCTTCCTTCATCGCATCTTTTCCTACATTTCGAGTGTCTGGCACTTGCTTGGCCAGGACGATGATTTTATATCCCATAGTAGAAATATTGTTTATGATTTATATTCATCAACGATGAAACCCACACATTCAGGCATGGGTTTTTATCTGTCGCAAAGTTATAAATTTTAGCAGACAGCACAAACCTTTTCACGGACAAAAAAGCACAAAAAGCGGGCTCTATACCATCAAGAGTCCGCTTTTTGTGTCATTTGCATTCCTATTATTTTTTAATGTCTGCGGCAGCTTTTGCCTCCCAACCCAAAGCACTTGCTCCAAGCACTGCTGCGTCGCTTTCTTTCAATTCGGAAAGAAGCAACTTAACCTTGCCTTTGAACACCGTCATCGTGTTGCGGTCCATTGATTCTTTAAGCGGACGCATCAGCAAATCTCCAGATTTGGCAAGGCCTCCAAAAAGCACGATAGCCTCCGGGCTTGAGAATGTTATGAAGTCTGCCAAAGCCTCACCAAGAATGTTTCCTGTAAAGTCAAAGACATCCTTTGCCAATTTGTCACCGGCCACGGCTGCATCATAGACATCTTTTGATGTGATTGAGTCTACATCCATCGAGCGGAGTGTCGATGGCTCGTTTGCTCTTGCTTCCAAGAATTCACGCGCAGTACGTGCCACACCTGTAGCAGACGCATAAGTTTCCAAGCAACCTGTTCTTCCGCATCCGCAAATACGTCCGTTGTTGCGCTTCATGATAACGTGACCAAGTTCACCGGCAAAACCGTCGTGACCATAAACCATCTGGCCATTGACAACAATACCGCTACCAACTCCCGTACCCAATGTAATCATTATGAAATCCTTCATACCGCGAGCCACGCCATAAGTCATCTCGCCGATAGCAGCGGCATTTGCATCGTTTGTTATAGCAACAGGGATACCGAATTTATTTGACACCAAATCTGCCAATGGAATTGGAGTTGGCCACGGCAAATTCACACCATCGGCAATAACGCCGGTGAAATAATTGGCATTAGGAGCACCGATTCCTATACCTGCGATTTTGTCAACCGCATCGTTGGCTTCTATTAATTTAGACAACTCTGTATGCAACTCGTCAATATAATCTTCTATGGCTGCATGCTTGGCTGTTTTTATCGATCCACTTGCAAGAACATTGCCTCGCGCGTCCACTATACCGAACACAGTGTTTGTTCCACCGACATCGATACCTACAACATATGGTTTACTCATAATATGATTGTTAAGATAGTTGTTTTAATAATTCCACAAAATTATAATTAAAGTTTGAATGACGAAAATTTCAGCAAAAAAAAGTCAGTCGTTTTCACAACATTTACAACAATCTTCTTTCTTTTTCGCCTGCTTCAACTTGCAGTCTTTAATATCGCAACATGAGCAGCCTCCGGTCTTGCCGCCATTCTTGACTTTCCACACAACATAAACGACGATGCATACAAAGACAACGCCGATTATCACATACTGAAATATCATTCCTTTTTCCATCACAATCTTTTATTTGAAAAAAGAACAAGCGACATCATTCTTTTGTTTTCAAAAACGCTTGCTGTTTCAACATATTGAACTCCATGACAAAATTAGGAGTCGTCAGACTTTTCGCAATAAGGCTTTCTATTTCCTCAAAACGAAAGAATCGTCCATCTTCTATTTCGTCTGGGGCAAATTTAATGTCACTATGCTCCGCTACGCATCGGAATGCATGCACCAATTCCCGTTCCACATTGCTTTCAAAGACATATTTATACAATAGCTCCGGGTTGTCTGCACAAAAGCCAAGTTCTTCAAACGTTTCCCTCTGCAGCGCTTCTCCGACAGTCTCTCCATAATCAATATGCCCACCGACGGACGTATCCCATTTGCCTGGCTGTATATCCTTATTTTCCGACCGTTTTTGGAGGAACAAACGTCCTTCCGAGTCAAAGACATGCAGATGGACAACAGGATGCAACTTTTTCGTTCCCGAATGACATTCTTTTCGAGAGGCCGAACCTATAACATCTCCTTTTTCATTCACAATTGGAAACAGTTCCGCGCCATTATATTTTGCCATCTTTTTTATACTTTTTTTCAATATACTTGTTGAGTGCCGACGGAGTCGTGCCTTCGCCAGACTTAAGCTCATCAAAGCCAACCCTGAAATCGCAACCTTTTCTGAATTCGCTACAGCCGAAGGCCGTACGTCCTTTTATCACATGTCCATTTTCACACTTCGGGCATGCAATTTGCTCGAACTTGCGTATCGCCGGTTTGCGCTTTGGCTTTTCTTCTTTTTGTTTTTTCGAGACATCCGCCACTTCTATCTTATATCCGCTGTTGTCGCTAAGCACATCATATACGATCTGCGAAATCTGTTGCTTTAATTCGGCGATAAATTCTGACGCCTCATACTCTCCTTTCTCTATTTTGCGCAACCTGTTTTCCCAGATTCCAGTCAGCTTTGCCGATTTTAGTAAATCCACCTTTATTGTATCAATCAAAGCGATGCCAGCTTCTGTTGCCTTCACACTTTTACGTTCTTTCTTAATGTATTTACGCTTGAACAAAGTTTCTATTATCGACGCCCTTGTGGAAGGGCGCCCTATGCCATTCTCCTTCATCGCATCGCGCAGCTCCTCGTCTTCCACCAATTTACCAGCCGTTTCCATCGCCCTCAGCAACGTTCCCTCGGTGTAGAATTTAGGTGGCTGTGTGGTTTTCTTGACAACCGACGGACTGTGGGGTCCGCTCTCGCCTATCTCAAAAGCCGGCAATATGCCATCGTCTTGGGCTTCATCATCCTTGTTCAAGTTGCTGTCGGACTTACCATAGACTGCCCGCCATCCATCCGACACAATCTGCTTTCCATTGGCCTTGAACTCAACTCCACCGGCTTCTCCGACAACAGTCGTTTGATCGAACTCGCAATCTGGATAGAACACGGCAAGAAATCTACGGGCTACCATGTCGTAAACCCGCTTCTCATCAACTGTCATAGTTGGCGCCGGTGGCACATTGGTCGGAATAATGGCATGGTGGTCGGTGACTTTAGAGTTGTCAAACACCTTCTTTGTTTTCGGAAGAGTCTTGGACAATAAAGGCTCTGCCAGATTGGCATACGGGCGCATTGCCCTAAGCACCTCCGGCACTTTCGGATATATGTCCTCACTCAGATATGTTGTATCCACACGTGGGTATGTGGTAAACTTTTTCTCATACAATGATTGTATAAGCTTCAATGTCTGGTCAGCCGAGTATCCATATTTCTTATCGCATTCCACTTGTAAGGATGTAAGGTCGAACAACCTTGGAGCAGACTCTCTGCCACGCTTTGTGACACACGACTTTATTACAAACGGGTTTTCACTGATTCCATCAGCGACTTCCTGCGCGGATAATTCTGTCCTGAAGCGTCCTTTTGTTGACTGAAAAACAACGCTGCGATACGTCGTTTTAAGTTCCCAATAATCTTCTGGGACAAAATTGTCTATTTCTTTTTGCCTTGCCACAACCAAAGCCAATGTCGGTGTTTGCACACGACCTATCGACAGTACATTTCTGCCTTGCGAATATTTCAACGTAAACAACCGTGTCGCATTCATTCCCAATATCCAGTCGCCGATAGCACGCGACAAGCCCGCCATATACAGCCTGTCGAAATCCGACTGTGGTCTCAAACGACCAAATCCCTCACGGATACTCTCATCCGTAAGCGATGAAATCCACAATCTCTTTACATCTTTCTTGCAATTGGCCTTTTGCATCACCCAACGTTGTATAAGTTCGCCCTCTTGACCGGCATCGCCACAGTTCACGATTTCATCGGCTTCTCCAAACAGCGTTTCTATAACCTTGAACTGCCTCTCAATGCCTTGGTCGGCAATCAACTTGATTCCGAATCGCGGAGGCAGCATTGGCAAGGCCCCCAGACTCCACGACTTCCATCTTTCTGTATAGTCGTTAGGCTCCTTTAGCGAGCAAAGATGACCAAACGTCCACGTTATTTTGTAGCCGTTGCCTTCAAAATAGCCATCACGGCGCACTGTGGCGCCAAGTATCGCCGCAATGTCCTTTGCCACGCTGGGTTTCTCTGTTATGCAGACAATCATTCTTTTGCTTTTTCTTGTTTTTTTGCCTCATTCCACAGATTGTCCATCTGCTCGATAGTCATATCCTTCATGTTCACACCTTGCTCTTTTGCGGTGTCTTCAATATAATTGAAACGTCTTGTAAACTTTCTGTTTGTTTGTTCCAAAGCATTGTCCACGTTGATTTTATACAGACGTGCCGCATTGACCAGACTGAACAGCACATCGCCGAATTCTTCCGTACGGCGATCATCAGTTCCTGACTCCAGCTCTGTTGCAAATTCGAGAACTTCCTCTTTGACTTTTGCCCAGACATCTTTTCTGTCCGCCCAGTCAAATCCATAATTGGCTGCCTTCTCCTGAATCCTTTCAGCCTTTATGAGCGATGGCAAATCAGACGGAACGCCATCAAGCACACGCTTGTTGCCTCCCTTTTCTTTTAACTTCAACTGCTCCCAATTCTGAATCACAGCATTGGCAGAATCAGCCTGGACATTTCCATATATATGTGGATGCCGATAAATCAGTTTCTCTCTCAGCGAATCACACACATCCGCTATGTCAAACTGGTTCTTCTCCTTTCCTATGATTGAGTAAAACAGCACGTGCAACAGCACATCGCCCAGTTCTTTACGGATGTTGTCGGCATCATCGGCCATCAAAGCCGCGCTCAACTCATAGACTTCTTCTATCGCATTGCATCGCAGACTCTCGTTGGTTTGTTTTCTATCCCACGGACACTTTTGACGCAATTCTTCCACCACGTCCAGCAGGTCGCCAAAAGCCTTCAATATCTCGTTCTTATCTTTCTTCATTTTTTACGTTATATTTAGTCACGCCAGCCTTCAAAAATTTCACGAATTTAGACACGTCCTCATCGTAGTAATATGGTCCGGAGAGCAATCCTCCCTCATTGTCCAACACGACATAATACGGTTGGGAATTTGCCCCGAATTTATATTGCTGCAGGAAGCTCCACAGATCGCCGTATGTTCGAAGTTTAACGTCTTTTCCATTTATTTTCTGCTCTATCATGCTCGGAAGTTCCTGCTTGTCATCGGTCATCAGTGTTATCATTACAAACTCCCGTTCTATCAGGTCCTTCACCTTAGCATTCTCAAAGACAGCGGCTTCCATCTTCCGGCAATTGACACATCCGTATCCAGAAAAATCAAGGAACACCGGTTTCTCCATTTTCTTCGCAGCCTCCATTCCTTCATCAAAGTCATCGTATTTAACAAACTTTCCGGCTTCATAAAGATTGAAATCCTGCGTAGACAAGGGTGGAGTGAACGCACTGACGCTTCGCAGCGGTGCGCCCCAAAGACCAGGAAGCAGATATGCGGCAAAGGCAAGCGAAACGACCGCCGCCATCAAGCGCAGCGCACCAATATGCGTTTTGTCGGAATCGCCGAAGAATCGGATGATTCGGAGCAAATACAATCCAAGACACACAAATATTGCCACCCACAACGCTATGAACACCTCTCTATCCAAGATGTGCCAGCCATATGCCAAATCGGCTACAGACAGGAACTTCAACGACAATGCCAACTCCACAAAACCAAGAATCACCTTCATCGTATTCAGCCATCCGCCCGACTTCGGCAGACCTTTCAACCATGATGGAAATATTGCAAACACTGTAAAAGGCACGGCCAATGCAATTGCAAATCCGAACATACCTACAGCCGGGCCGACGACGCTTCCCTGCGTGACTGCCTCGACAAGCAGTGTGCCTATTATAGGACCAGTGCATGAAAACGAAACGAGCACCAAAGTAAATGCCATCAGGAACAAGCTTATAAGACCCGTCGTCTTTCCCGCTTTGCTGTTGACGGCATTCGTAAACCCGCTCGGCATTGTTATTTCAAAAACGCCGAAAAATGAAATTGCAAATACCACAAGCAAAATAAAGAACAGCACATTGAACCATGCACTTGTCGCCATTTCATTGAGCGTTCCTGGCCCGAAAGCAACGGTTATCACGAGCCCCAAAAGTAAATATATGACAATAATCGACAATCCGTAAACCAGAGCCTGGGCAACCGCCTTTTTTCGATTTGACGAGCGCTTGAGGAAGAAACTGACCGTAAGTGGAATCATCGGCCACACACACGGTGTCAGCAAAGCCAGCAGACCGCCAAGCAATCCACCCAGAAAAATAAGAAGCATTGACTGGCTTCCTTCCGGCTGGGCGTCTGCCGCAACAACTGGATTCCAATTCGAAGACATTTCCAATCCACCCGACTTCTCGGACGCAACAACGTTCCCCGCCACCGTCACAGGCACAGTGTCCTGCAAAGCGACGGATGCCGACTCTTTAAAGAATTTGAATTCCTGTTTCTTACGTTGGCACGTTTCATCGTTGCAGACCTGCCCAACAATCGCGCCCTCAATATTATAATCATTAGGGTTGACCAGCCTAACTTTCTGATGGAAAGTCACCGAATTCTCCCACGTACCCAGAATCAAATGGAAAAACATATCAACATTTTCCTCCGCCTTACGGTTCGGAGTCAAATCACCGACAATTTCAACATTCCTAAGGCGGTCTTTATCCCAAACAATAGACGTAGGCACCGGCCCATCTTTCGGCAATTTAATATCATACAGATGCCAGCCACGTTCTATCTTTGCCTCCACGACCAATTCGGCATCAGAACCGCCATTCGATTCCAGCCTCACATTCCACGTCAATGGATTCAACATCTGCGCCGACAAAGTCAGCACACCAATCATCACAAACGCAAACGATACTAATATCCGTAGTTTTCTCATATTTTTTATTTTTGTTTTTACAAAGATAGTGCAAATCGAGCGCAGAACATTCAAGCTTGCTTGACAATGTTATGCCGAGATGCAGCCTATATTATACAAAGATAATGCAAATCGCTTGAAAAATGCACAAAAAAGAGCCATTGTGCATTTTTTTTGCTCGAATTTCAGATGTTTCAGAAAAAATTCGCTAAATTTGCAGCCTGTATGTAAAAGAGCATATAGATAGTTTATACTAAATCATAAAATTAACCCCATAAACTATGAAGTTATTACAGGCGAAATTGGCAAAATATGACGCTCCCCAAAAAGCCAAAGCGGCAGGTGTTTACCCATACTTCCGCAAAATCGAAAGCGAGCAGGACACTGAAGTCTTAATAAACGGCAAAAAAGTATTAATGTTTGGCTCCAATAGCTACCTTGGTCTTACAAACCATCCTAAAGTAATTGAAGCCGCTGTTGCCGCCACAAAAAAATATGGAACCGGATGCGCTGGTTCTCGTTTCCTTAATGGCACCCTCGACATCCACATTGCCTTGGAAGATAGATTGGCTAAATTCGTCGGAAAAGACGAAGCCATTATTTACTCTACCGGTTTTCAGGTTAATCTTGGTGTTGCTTCATGTCTGACTGGTCGTGAAGACTACATCCTTTGGGATGAACTCGACCATGCCTCAATCATTGAAGGATGCCGTCTTTCTATGTCGAAAAAGATTAAATATAAGCACAACGACATGGAAAGCCTCGAGAAAAAGCTCCAAATGTGCGATCCCGACAAAGTTAAATTAATTATTACCGACGGCGTATTCTCTATGGAAGGCGACGTGGCAAACCTGCCTAAGATTTGTGAACTTGCAAAGAAATACAATGCCGCCGTTTATGTCGACGAAGCACATGGCATCGGCGTGTTTGGCAATCAAGGACGTGGCACATGCGACCACTTCGGTGTGACAAAAGACGTCGATTTGATTATGGGCACTTTCAGCAAATCGTTTGCCGCTCTTGGAGGCTTCATCGCGACAGACTCTGTGACTGCAAACTACCTCCGCCACAACTCGCGATCTTACATCTTCAGCGCCAGCATCACACCAGCGTCTACAGCCGCTGTAAACGCAGCCCTCGATATTATGGAGAGCGAGCCTGAAAGAATCGAACACTTGTGGAAGGTTACAAACTATGCATTGGATGGATTCAGAAACATCGGTTGTGAGATTGGTCACACTTCTACTCCTATCATTCCTCTCTTCATCCGCGACAACGACAAGACATTTGCAGTAACTCGCGACCTTCTTGAAGATGGCATATTTGTAAACCCTGTTGTGTCTCCGGCCGTTCCGTCGCAAGACACTTTGATTCGTTTCAGCCTTATGGCGACACACACAATCGAACAAGTCGACAGAGCTCTTGAATGCATTCAGAAAGTATTCAAAAAATACGATATCATCAAATAATCGTAATTGAAACATAAAAAAATCCGCAGAAATTCTGCGGATTTTTTTTATCCCATTAAGGTCATATGATATCCCAACCGATTAAGCTGAACAGCAGCGCCATACAGATACATTTGACGCAAACACGCCACATAGCCCCTGAAAGCGTCCTCCGTACCAGCTTCTATGTCTGAGTTTCTCAATATAGCGAGAGTCCGCGACGCACACTCTCCTACGAGTTGGCTTGTCTGCCGCCGCTTTTCAGCATCAAGACGCAATACCTCCTCAAGAATATATTCATCCATATTATCGTATCCACGTTTGTCCCTCAGCATCTCATAGATATTGGTATTCTGCCCATATTCTGTCCAATTCTCATCCCAGAACTGTGCCATCGCCATTCCCAGAAACATCATCCATCCTAACGAGACTGTCGGATAGCCACTAAATTCTCTTATCCCATCCGGAAGATATGCCTCCGCTATTTTCCGCCAGGCGTCAGCCACATCAGGGCACTCCGGCATACGCTCATCTAGTTCTCCGACTGAACGCAAATATTTATATAAATCCTCCTTTACACCATTCTCCATATCTATAGCGCTTAATTATTCAACAATTTCGCAACTGCCTCCGCACATTTTTCTCCGTCCATCGCCGCAGAAACAATGCCTCCGGCATAACCGGCTCCCTCTCCACAAGGATAAAGTCCATCAATGCGTATATGCACCATCGTTTCCCTGTCACGCGGGATACGCACTGGTGAGGACGTGCGTGACTCAACACCAATCAATATCGCTTCATTGGTAAGGAACCCTCGCGCAAAACTTCCAAATTTTCGGAATCCTTGCTGCAAACGTTTGCCAATCTGCTCCGGCAACCATTTGTCAAGACGCGACGGGTGAATGCCTGGAGCATACGATGTGCGGGGCAGATTGACCGATGCCCTACCTTCTACAAAGTCGCGCATACGCTGCGCCCCGGCATTTTGCGTCTTTCCCGCCTGTTCATAGCAAAGTCTTTCCAAGTCCTCTTGGAAAGCCATCATCTTCAAGTTGCCATATTTCGCATATTGTTCATCCACATCCTCTGGTCGGATTTCAACTACCATGCCTGAATTTGCCCATCGTGATCCTCGATTTGACGGCGACATTCCATTAACAACAAGTTGATTCGGTCCACTTGCTGCCGGCACGATGATTCCGCCCGGGCACATACAAAACGAGTAAACGCCGCGACCGTCAACTTGAGTCACAAAACTATACTCAGCAGCAGGAAGCCATTCGCCACGGCCTTCAGATGAATGATATTGTATCTGGTCTATAAGCTTTTGAGGATGCTCCAAACGCACTCCTACCGCGATGCCTTTTGCCTCTATTTCGATATTCAGACCGTCAAGCATCCTATAGACATCTCGCGCAGAATGACCAGTGGCAAGAATGACCGGGCCGTCAAATTCCGAGCCATCCTCGCAAACGACACCAACAACCGACATTCCGTCCATCTTCAGTCCTGTCACACGTGTTGAGAAGCGCACATCTCCGCCACTTTTCAAAATCTGCTGCCGCATTGCCTTGATGACAGCCGGAAGTTTGTCTGATCCGATATGTGGATGAGCGTCTATAAGAATATTTTCAGATGCGCCGAACTGATTGAATATCTGCAATATTCTGTCTACAGAACCGCGTTTTTTGCTTCGCGTGTATAACTTACCGTCTGAATACGCACCTGCACCACCTTCTCCAAAACTGTAGTTCGAATTCTCGTCAACGATGTTTTCTCTTGATATGCGAGCCAAGTCACGACGGCGGTCGTCAACGTTCTTGCCTCGTTCAAGAACCACCGGACGCAAGCCGAGCTCTATCAATCTGAGTGCGGCAAACAAGCCTCCAGGACCAGCCCCTACAACCACCACTGTCTGCGCATTGCTCACATCGCCATAGCGATATGGTTCATAGCGATTTATATTATCCGGGAGTTCATCAATAAAGCATCTAACCGTCAAATTGACCATTACCCGACGCTGACGGGCATCGATTGAGCGTTTCAAAATCTGCAACAATTTTATCCTGCCTCGGTCAAAATTCCCCTGTCGGGCGACAAATGCAGCTACACGTTCATTGTCGGCTGCCGTACGCGGATCCACTCGTAATTGAAATTCTTTTGTCATATTCTAAAAATTCAACCGAAATTACTCACATTTCCCCATTCCACAAAATTATTTTGCAAATTCATCACAAAAGTTCCTACCTTTGCTGTCTAAAACTTATTTACACAATGAAAACTGGCGTATTATTCGATCTTGACGGAGTTCTGATTGACAGCGAAAGCATATATACTGAATTTTGGGAAGATGTTGACAAGGTATTTCCAACAAATGTGCCCGACTTTGCTCACATAATAAAGGGTTCAACTCTGCCCAAAATCCTCGGCACATATTTTCCTGACAAAAATATCCAGCAGCAAATACTGGATATGATCTCCTGCTTCGAAAAGGATATGCGCTATACTCCTTTTATCGAAGCCATGAGGTTTGTCGACGAACTTAACGAAGCCGGCATTGAATGCGCCATTGTGACGAGCAGTTCATTGCAGAAAATGGAAAATCTCTATAGCCAGAATCCTGGATTCCGCGACAAATTCAAAGCCGTAATAACAAGCGATCTGGTAACATTCTCCAAACCGCATCCACAGCCGTATCTCATTGGCGCAAAAGCCATTGGCGTCAACCCGGAGAACTGCTTCGTTTTTGAGGACTCATTGTCGGGCATCGAATCAGGAAAAGCTGCTGGAGCGACCGTTATCGGGCTTGCCACCACTCTGCCATTAGATGCAATAAAAGGGAAAGCCCACAAAACCATCACTGATTTTGCAGGCTTTCATATTTCCGATATGCTTTCTGTAAAGCAGAATTAGCAGGCTTTAAAACTCATATCCAAACCTTTGACAGAATGAGTCAAAGCTCCGACAGAGATATAGTCGACTCCGCATTCGCCATAGTCACGGAGCGTGTCGAATGTAATGCCGCCCGATGACTCCAATTCACATCGTCCAGCCACAATGTCGACAGCCTTCTTCGTATTTTCCTGAGTGAAATTGTCAAGCATTATGCGGTCAACGTGACCTGTGGCAAGCGCCTCATCAAGCTCATCAAAGTTGCGCACTTCGATTTCAATTTTCATGCCATCCTTATGGTTGGCTTTAATGTATTCATTCGCTTTATTGATGGCATTTGCAATACCGCCGGCAAAGTCTACATGGTTGTCTTTCAACAGAATCATGTCAAACAAGCCTATACGGTGATTCATTCCGCCGCCAATCTTCACAGCTTCCTTCTCAAGCATACGCATTCCTGGAGTCGTCTTGCGGGTGTCAAGCACTTTTGTTTTCAAGCCCTTCAATCGTTCCATATATTTTGCCGTCATAGTAGCAATGCCGCTCATGCGCTGCATGATGTTAAGCATCAGACGCTCCGTTTGAAGCAACGAACGCACTCTGCCTTCCACCACGAAAGCCACATCTCCGGGCTTCACATGCGCTCCGTCGTTGATAAACACAGTCATCTTCAACTCTGGATCAAATTTATGGAACACCTTCTTGGCAATCTCCACTCCTGCAAGAATGCCTTCCTCTTTTACGAGCAAATGCTGCTTGCCCATCTCGTCGGCAGGAATGCAGCAAAGCGTTGTGTGGTCTCCGTCACCGATATCCTCGGCAAACGCCAAATCAAGCAATTCGTCAATAAGTTCGTCTTTTGTCTTCATATCTTATGTCTCTGTTTTTTCGTTAAACATCACAAAAGTACAAAAAACTAATCAACTCCGAAATTATACCGCCGACAAACTGACCGCACGACGACATTCAGATGCAAAAATCATCGATTGACGCACAAACCAGCCATCACTATCTGACCTTGTCATCGGCTTCAAGCCCAAACGATGATACGCTTTATCATAATGCCCGCCGACCGTCAGCATATCATAAAGACACGCAAGGTCATTCAAGCCACAGTGTCCAGACATGACAACTTCGCAACATTTTTCCAACGCCTCGTCCACAAGGCTCATCAATTCCACATCAGCATCCGTTTGCGCGGCCGACTGCATTGCGGCAAGCCGCTCAAGAGTCAACGAAACAGGTGCGCCGTCCCATAGATTTTCAGTCAGAGAATTCCGCCACCCGTCAATACATGCGTCGACAAATCCTCGCACCGACAAATTAGTATCCTCTTCCTGACAATACAAATAATATGCAGATACACGGCACAACAACGCCCTCAGCAATCCGTCTTCGCGGCACGCCTCTCGCCAGCAGCCGTCAGACACTGACAGAAACGCATTGACAAACACATCATCCTTTCTTGCCGACCACTCCGTGCCAACACCAGCCATCGCATCATGCATAAGTGCCAACAACCGGAATTTTGCAGCAGCATCATTCTCCGTAGCAAGCATCGCACGGATTCTCGCGAACAACAGATTCCCTGTTTTCACAAAATCCACGCCATCAAGCAATGGCGTCCCATCGAGTTGCGCACTCCACCCAGCCTTGCAGATTCTTACCGCCGCGCCAAGCTCTTCTACGCCACAACCCGTCGTTGCGACTCGCCTCAGATATGTTTCAATTGCTATTGCCATCTGCAAGCATAGCGCAAAGATTGTCTATGCATTTTTCTTTGGTGAAATATTTGCGATAATAATTCCATCCATTCTCGCCATAGGCCCGCAAATCATCGCCGTTCATTTTACTGAGCTTCAAAATATTTTCTGCCAAGCCTTGATAATCCTTTGCCGGTGAGGAAACGCCACAGTTGCTGTCTGCAATAAGATTCCGAGCCTCTCCGTCAATCATTGCCACCACCGGTTTTGCCGCAGCCATATACGCCTGCAACTTTGCTGGAGCGGTAAGACTGAATATATAATCGTCTTTTAATGCCAGCAACATAACATCCGCCTGCTTAAAAAACGACGGCATCAAGTCTATTGGGAAGCGGCCAAGAGCGCTTACTGTGTCTGACAACTGATGCTTTTCAATAAATGAATCGACCCATTCCTTCCTACGACCATCCCCGATGAAAATGAATTGTATATTCTTTTCCTTTTTCAACAATAACGCCGCCTGCATCACGTGCTCAAAGTCCTGCGCTTCTCCGATATTACCTGCAAACATCACTTTGAACCCAGCTTTCAAATCCGGGATAGGCTTTATTTCAGCATTCTCAAAAAGGTCTTCTGCCCAATTAGGAAAATACTCCAACTTGTCCAAGTATTCTCCCTTCTCTAAAATTGATTTTATAAAACCTTTAGAGCTGACCAATATCTTATGCGAATGTTCATACATCCTTTTTGTCTCGCGTTTAAATATATTCAAGACAAACTCATTCTTGACATTCCCCGCCGACTGCAAACTTTCCGGCCATAGGTCCAATACCCAAAAATAGATTGGAATTCTCTGTATTTTTCTTACCAATAGTGCTGGATAACCTTGTGTGATTGGAGATGTTTCATGAACGATTATAGCGTCAAAACGCTTTTGGAAAGACAACGTCAATGCCCGTAATGACGCAAAAAAAGCCCAACTAAGATAGTTTATCGCCAATCGGGCACCAGATCCATTGCCTCGAGGCACAACAAGTGTCCTTATCACGTCCACTCCTTCTACCGTTTCTCTCCGTTTTTTGGACACGCCATATCCCTTGTAAAATTTCCCACCAGGATAATTCGGCAGACCTGTCAGGACTGTCACTTGATGTCCTCGCTTTTGCAGTTCAAAAGCCAAATCGTTACTTTTAAACTGCTCTGGATAGAAGTATTGTGTGACAAGCAGGATTCTCATCTATAAGACTTTTATTTTCTCCAAACCATTTTATTCACGACTCCAGTGTAGCTCTGGACAAGCTTAACCACTTTGGTCGACACATTTTCATCCGTATAATTTGGCACAGGGATACCATTGTCACCGTTAATGTTCATCTCCACGGCTGTATCTACGGCTTGGAGCAGCGAACGCTCATCAATGCCGGCAAGGATAAAGCACCCTTTATCCATTGCCTCGGGGCGTTCTGTCGACGTGCGTATACACACTGCCGGGAACGGATGCCCGACAGATGTGAAAAACGAACTTTCCTCCGGCAATGTTCCAGAATCCGAAACAACCGCAAATGCGTTCATCTGCAAGCAATTGTAATCATGAAAGCCAAGCGGTTCATGCTGTATCACACGTCCATCAAGCTTAAATCCGCTCTGCTCCAATCGCTTGCGGCTGCGAGGATGACAAGAATAAAGTATCGGCATATCGTATTTCTCTGCCATTGCATTAATTGCAGTAAACAAAGATTTGAAATTCTTTTCCGTGTCGATATTCTCCTCTCTATGGGCAGAAAGTAATATATATTTACCCTTCTCCAAGCCAAGACGCGCATGTACGTCAGAGGCTTCTATTTCTGCCAAATTTTGATGAAGCACCTCTGCCATCGGCGATCCAGTAACGTAAGTACGCTCTTTTGCCACACCTGAAGCATTCAAATAGCGACGGGCATGCTCGCTGTAGCACATATTCACATCGGAAATAATGTCGACTATCCTCCGGTTGGTTTCTTCCGGAAGGCACTCATCAAAGCATCGATTGCCTGCCTCCATGTGAAATATAGGAATGTGCAAACGCTTTGCCGGTATCACCGACAGACACGAATTGGTGTCGCCAAGCACAAGCATCGCATCTGGCTTAACCTGCGACAACAACTTATACGAGCAATTGATTATGTTGCCGACAGTTGCGCCCAAATCATCGCCTACCGCATCCATATAGACCTCGGGGTCCTTCAGTTTCAAGTCGTGGAAAAACACACCATTAAGATTGTAGTCATAGTTCTGTCCTGTATGGGCAAGTATACAATCAAAATATTTACGGCATTTGTTGATTACTGCTGCCAGACGGATGATTTCCGGTCGCGTGCCCACGATGATGACCAGCTTCAATCGACCGTCGTCGGCAAAATGTATGTCACTATAATCGAGTTTCATTGTTTCTATACTTTTTCAAAATATGTATCTGGTTTTTCTGGATTAAACCGTTCGTTTGCCCACATCAATGTCACCAAGTCGTCGGTTTCCGACAGATTGATGATATTGTGCGTGTAGCCTGGCAACATATGCACAGCTTCTATCTTATCTCCGCTCACCTCAAAACGCAACACATCGTCCGAGCCAATGCGACGCTCCTCAATCAACGCACGTCCGCTGACTACGATGAAGAATTCCCACTTTGTATTGTGCCAATGTTGCCCCTTGGTGATGCCAGGCTTGGAGATGTTTACCGAGAACTGACCGCAATCTGCCGTCTTAAGTAATTCCGTGAAACTACCGCGGTCGTCAACATTCATTTTCAATGGGAAAGCCACCTTTTCTTTAGGCAGATATGAAAGATAGGTGCTGTATAATTTTTTTGCAAACGAGCCTTCAGCAATCTCCGGCATCATCAACGTTTGTGGCTGTGAATGGAACGATTCAAGCAAATCCACTATTTCGCCAAGAGTGGCACGATGGCTCACTGGCACGGCGCAATACGCACCATCCTTGCAGAGCACGGCATTCACTCCGTCAAACTCGCAATGATGCTCCTCGCCACGCAATGCTGCAATCATCTCATCCACAAGATCGTCGACATATAGCAATTCCAATTGGGTCGAGCGGTCGTTCACCTGTATCGGCAAATCATTGGCAATGTTGTTGCAGAATGTCGCAACTGCAGAATTATAGTTCGGACGACACCATTTGCCGAACAAATTAGGGAAACGGTAGACAAGCACTTTGGCCCCGGTTTCTTTGCCGTAGTCGAAAAACAGATTTTCTCCTGCCAGTTTACTCTTCCCGTAGTCCGACACGCCATAGCGTCCAATCAACGTTGCCTGGATGCTCGAGGAGAGCATCACCGGACAAGTGTTGCCGCAACGCTTCAACGTGTCGAGCAGCGTAGAGGCAAACCCGAAATTGCCTTGCATAAACTCCGCCTGGTCTTTTGGCCGGTTCACTCCAGCAAGGTTAAAAACGAAGTCGGCTCTGCCACACCACTCGTCAAGCAACCCAGGGTCGGTGTCAAGATCATATTCCATAACCTCGTCGACCGTCACGTTGCCATAGCAACGCGCCTTGCCGTCGCGGATATTCTTAAGCTGCGCACACAGGTTTCTACCGACAAAACCCTTCGCGCCTGTCACCAAAATTCTCATTTCGCTATATTTTCAATACCCTTCAGTTCATTCTGGATATACTCAAGCGCCGCAATCTTTGCCTTCGTCTCCTCAAGATCAAGACGTCGAGTGTTGTTGGAATTGAATTCCGTCAAATCGCAGCGTTTCTGGTCGCCCTCTGTGAAAAACTTGTCGTAGTTGAGCGAGCGGTTGTCGGCAGGCACACGATAGAAATTGCCCATATCCTCCGCTTTGGCACACTCCTCGTTGGTCAGCAACGTTTCATACATCTTCTCTCCGTGGCGAATACCGATTACTTTGATTTCCTCCTTCTTGCCGCCAAACAGCTCACACACAGCCTCTGCCTGCGTCTGTATGGTGCACGCCGGAGCTTTCTGCACGAGAATGTCGCCATTATGTCCGTGCTCGAATGCAAACAGCACCAAGTCTACCGCCTCCTCGAGCGACATAATAAAACGCGTCATCCGCGGCTCTGTAATCGTAATCGGATTGCCGTTGCGTATCTGGTCAATCCACAACGGAATCACCGAACCGCGCGAACACATCACATTGCCATAACGCGTACAGCAAATCTTGGTCTTGCCCGAATAACGGCTCTTGGCCACGGCAATCTTCTCCTCCACGGCCTTCGTCGTACCCATCGCATTGATTGGATAGGCAGCCTTGTCGGTCGACAGGCAGATTACTGCGCCGACGCCGGCCTCGATGGCTGCCGTAAGCACATTGTCTGTACCGATCACATTGGTCTTAACTGCCTCCATCGGGAAAAACTCGCAGCTCGGCACCTGCTTAAGCGCCGCCGCATGGAAGATATAGTCAACGCCAGGCATCGCATTGCGGCACGACTGAAGGTCGCGCACATCCCCGATAAAAAACTTTATCTTATGCGCCACATCCGGATATTTCACCTGATACTCATGGCGCATATCATCCTGTTTCTTCTCATCGCGCGAAAAAATGCGGATTTCGCCGATGTCAGTACGTAAAAATCTGTTTAACACAGCATTGCCAAACGAGCCCGTTCCGCCCGTTATCATCAATGTCTTTCCTGCAAAAATGCTCATATCGTGTATGTTGTTTTTATTGTTTTTCGTTCCACATTTCACTGCCGTCAGCTCCGTAGGCGCCGTCTTTAGCCTCAAGTATCACCGACGGTTCAACCACCTCCACCGTGTGCCACGCACCCGGCGGCACCTGGCAACCATAGCACCCTTCCTCCGGACAAAGCCGTATGCGCTCCGTCTCCACAAGCCGCCCGTCACGCTCCTCCAAAATCACCTCGTCCATCCTTCCGCGAAGGCACACCACCGTCTCCGCCGACCGGGGATGGCGATGCACAGCCACCACCGTTCCCGGCAGCAAAGCGTTAAGCATACGCTGGCTGCTGTCAGCCTCCGACGTACGCATATCCCTGCCCTGCCGCAACCTCGGATTCCTCCGAGCCGCAGCCAGCAGTTCTTCCAATAAGTCCTTGTTGAATTCTATCATTTCCATATTCGCCACAACGCAGCGATATGTGTTTTTCATCGGCACACCCGATCATACAGCCGCACATAGTCGGCATAGCGGTCATCCTTGTTGAAGCAAGTCACAGCCCTCTGGCGGCATGCCTCCTCATATTTTTGTTTGCCACGCCCGCGCACCGCTTGCAGCGCGACAAAGAATGCAAGTCTTGTTGTCTTACCCGGATTCGAATCATCATTATCTATTCACGGCTTTAAGAAATTCTTCCAATTCTTCTCGTGTATATCTTTCAGAATCTGAATATAGTTGTTTTTCATGCTCTATGATTTCTTCAATTGTCCAATAGAATTTTATCACCTTTGCAGGCACCCCCCCCACTATGCAATAAGGAGGGACATCTCTTGACACCACAGCTCCGGCCGCAATCGTTGCGCCTCGACCAACTGTAATTCCAGACAATAAGGTTACATTGCAACCAATCCATACATCATTCTCAACAACAATGTCTTTATCATAGCCATTCGGTTTATCTGCATCTGTTATATCTGATACAAAACGGCCTTTTAATCTTGCATGATTTCCCGTATGCACCGTTAACCCTTCTGCTATGGAGCAATGGCTTTTAATGATTAACTTAGCGTTTGGAACAGCCAGATAAGAATTTGCTCCAATATTCGTCTTGTCATATAGATATACATTGCCCGGTTTATCTATAAAAAATGGTGGAGACAGCACAACATCCTTGCCGCATAATCCAAACTTATTTCGTTTCACTCCGAGCCATTGTTTAACAAAGAAATACCCGGCTCTAATAAAACGATTGTTTTTTAATTCATTCATACTTTTCCCCATATATCAATGGTTTTATGCCAAACGGAATCAATTGAATACTCTGCGACGACACGTTCTTTTGCCCGAGCGCCAAGCATTTCTGCATATTCGGAATTATCGAGCAACCTTTCAATGGCCTCCTTGAGTTTTTCCACATTTTTCACAGGTACCACAACACCACATTCTCCGCCAACATTATTTATGTCAAGCATTTCCGGAATTGCCCCGACTGGTGTTGTAACTATTGGGCAGCCACAAGCCATTCCCTCCAAAATCACATTGGGAAATCCCTCTGTATAGGTTGGCAATGCAAATACTGAGCAAGACATCATTTCTTTAAGCACATCTTCAAACGGCACTTGACCAACAATTTGAAGCTCATTGTCAGCGGCCGTCTTTTCTCTTCCAGCATTCAGTTGCCGCCGCATATCATCCGATACAGCACCTATCAACTTAACCTTCACGCTTGGAATCTTACGGCAAGCATCCACTAATTCGAATACACCTTTTGTTGGATACACATGCCCGGCAAATAATATCGTACGCTGTTCCCTTTTTATTCCTGGATTTGCTTTTACAAAATCGCAAACACTTGGAGCAATCGGATTGGGCAAATAGCAAACATTATCACAACCTATAGATTTCAACGCATTGTACGACTTCATATCGATTACAATCATCTTATCCGACAATTGCAATGCACGTTTCAACAAATGCCATTCCCAATTTCTGCTTTCTATAATTTCAGGCACACGGCCAAAATGGAAATGTAAAATCGTTTTTAATCCGATGCTTTTTGCCTTACGCAGCATCAATATATCCTTCACGAAGCCCAACGATCCACTTGTCGCCACATGCACAATATCAAAATCGTTCTTGCCACTCAAACGCTTTCCGAACCGATGCAATAACGAGACATAATCTTTTACCCCAATAATTATCCGTTTCATGAAGCCTGTCGTTGGAGTAATCAACGCAGTCCGCTCCATTCTGAACAATTCTATATCCACTCCTGGATTATGCAGATGCTCGTAATACGTCATCAAATGGTCAACACATCGGGCAATTCCCCCCAATGCTGTATCTCGCGGCGCACAAAATAAAATTTTTCTACAATGCATCTATCACGCTACAATATTCATCAATAAATCTCTCTGCCGACAATCGCTTTTCTGCAATTGTCCTGCTTTTATCTCCCATTTCCCCAATTTTATCTTTTGACACATCCAACGCTTTTATTATGATGTCAGCTATATTTTCCACAGAATTCGGATCAAACAAGAATCCATTCTCTCCTGGCTTCACATAATAATGGTTGTCGCACACATCGCTGCAAATCACAGGCAGGCCACAAGCCATCGCCTCGCAAATAACATTTGGAGTACCTTCATAAAATGATGGTAAACAAAACCAATCCGCTTCTTGATATTTCTCAACAATGTTCTGACTTTTTGGCAACAATTTGACATAATCATTCAAGCCCAGCTCTTTTATCAGCTTTTTGCACTCAATTTCGTATTCACTGCCGGAATGGCCGTACCATTTAACCTGAAAATTTACAAACCCCTTATTCACGACCTCCCTGATTGCTCGTATCAGTCCCAATGCGTTTTTAGGCGGCCATAATGTTGCAGCAACCATAATCTGAAGTTGATTTGAATCCAAGGTTTTCTTAACAGGATGGAATTTCTCTAAATCAACAAGGTTCACTATTGTACGCGTTTTTTTTATGAAATAAGGATATTGCTTGATTATAAATTCTTCCTGAGAATGTGAATTTGGGACAATAGCATCAGCATATTTATATAAATAAAATTTAATCCGTTCCCTTAATGTCATTTTCTGAGTCGTGTTCCGCTCAGAAACTACCAATCTCCACTCCTTTCTATAAACAGCCTTAATTAATGAGGTTATCATACATGGCGTGTCTAAGAAGGATATAACACAATCAGGATTAAATTCATCAATTGCAATTTTCACTTTGGGAATCCGTTTTATATACGAATCTGCGCCATCTATTTCTTCTGTTAAGACGCCTCCACTTTTAAGCATTGGTGCGTAAAACGAATTATCGCCATACGTTATTAGCTTCACGACATAGCCGCGTCGCATCAGCAAGCAAGCCAAATACGCCATCTGCCTCTGTGCCCCACCGGCCCCCATACTATCAATAAATAACAATACGCGCTTCCCGTTTTTCATTTCCATTATTTTTCTGGCAACTTAATCAACGATCCAAGTTTCCTATCCCATTCAAATGGATTAAACTCAGCATATCCGCTTGCGTCAAAAAATGTCAATTCTCCGAAAAAAACTTTTCCTGAACAATTATACAAGTCAACTCGAATATGTGGCAAATATCCACTACTTGACAATTGTGCTGCCAATTGTTTCATTTTTTCAAAATTTTCCGGCTTTTGAACACTGAACTTCGAATTCAAAGCACCTTGTTGATAAGGAAGATGGTTGAATTGCATGTCAAAATAGTCGAATGTGACATTTCCCGAACTTCTATCATTTGCAACCATAATGATTTGTGGAACGCCATTGAAACAATAAAATTTATAATCCCTCAATTCGCCACTTTCATCCTCCATATATTTTTCGGCGATAATTCTCGGTTTCACATTCTTATAAGGCCATTCCTTATATCCTCTGTAGATATTGCTGCGCAACGACCGCTCTATTATTCGCTTCGTTTTCTTTTTGTCAAGCATTGCTTTGTCTTTGCATACAACCACGCCTCCACCTCCGCCTCCGTTGGTGGTTTTCAGAACAAATTGACTGGGCAATTGGTCAAAATCGATATCTTCGAATCTATCCCATAATCCAAGTGTCGGAATTATGTGTTCTTCTCCAATTATCGATGCCACATACTTCTTAACCTCATATTTGTCGACCATCTTCGTGTATTCCGGACGACGGTTGTACAGTTTCAGCCACTGCAACTTTTCATTGTATGTCTGTGGATTGTCAAGATTCAATGGATACCCCATTTTTAAACGGAATTGAATCTTCAGAAACATTCGGTCGGAAAGCATCCAACCAAACATTCTCAGCAATCTCAACCCTATCCGTGACGGATTCTTTATTATTGATATTATTTTCATAATAATTATTATTATCTTTTTAATGCGCTTAACAAGATATCCCTATGAGACTCACAGCCAATCATATTCTCCATTTGCAAGCATTTTTTCTTACTCAAAAATGATGGCAAAAAGCCTCTCCAATATAAAGCCTTTAGTATACGCCACCCATAAGGTTCAAAAGCCATCAGGCGTCCCCGACGCTGAGTTGCTGCATAGTCGGCAAACGCTTGTCTTAATTTCTGCGAATCTGCAATAATGCTATTTAAACGATTGATGTCCTCATCAAATGCGTCTCTGTCGGCAAGCAACTGCACGCCTACTTTTTCTCCACACTGTTTATAGGGATAAAGCTTCAGTCCGATATTATCATCTTCTAATTGGAGTTCCAGCATATACCCATAATTCCATATACCGTCTATGCTGTCCGGATCATCAAAACAGAAATTGCCCAAGCCATAAACAATCGGCTTCCCCCTATAAATTTCATATCCACTATAGCAATGTTGATGATGATTGACAACCGCATCAGCTCCTGCATCAATAAAAAATCTATAGATTTCCTGCATTCTTGGACTTGGCAATTTATACATCTCACTTCCGCCATGAATTATGACTACAACATAGTCCGCACTGGCTTTTGCTTCTTTGATGGCATAAAACTGCTGTATAGGATTCAACGGATTTGCTCCACTATGGATATCTGTGACAATTGAGAACTCATGCTCACAGGCATTTATAAAGGCAACCATCTTGTTTTTTATTTGCTTGTAACTTATCGTTGATGCGTCTTTTGGTGTTTTGCCAACGCCAACATAATCCAAACCTCTTGAGGTCAAAGTCTCTACCGTTTGCCACAGTCCTTCTTCTCCATAGTCATAGATATGATTGTTTGCCAAGGCAGCCATCTGGAAACCACACCACTTCAATGCATCGACGGCTTTTGCCGAACATTTCAAGTTAGGGCCATTCTTTTCAAACTTTGGCGCATTTCCCTCGACAACAGGGCTCTCAAGATTAACCACTGAGAAATCCGCCGACTTGATTATCGGTTCAATATCCGACAACAAATCGCTGAATCTGCCTCCATCCAATAATTTTGAGATTCTATTTTCCTCTGTAAAATCGCCTGCTATGTGTATTCTTATCATACCTAATTTTATCTGTTTTACTGTCTGCCAGAAACAAGCCGAAAGCCATTGAACTCAAGAATGTCATATCTGACAACGACATTGACACCAATGTCTTCAAGAAATATATTATCGCCAATAAGGCCAATCCGAACCGAGCATTGGTAGTTAATGATTTATTTATTGTTAATTTGGCAAACTGTCCCCAATAAACAACATACGAAACAAATCCTATCAATCCCATGTCAACCATAAACTCCAGCCAGTCATTGTGAGCCGCTGTCCATGTAATTTTTGTCGTTGCTAAAGCTCCTTCTCCGAAAATCATCCCAAACAGATTGTCGTTGGACAAAATGTGGTTTAGCAGAGTTTCATATATATCATCTCGTCCGCTGGCATTTCCTTCCTTTGTTGCCTCCAATCTATATTGAAAATAGGTATTTGTTGAATAAAAATCCGAAATAAAATAAAACAACCCGCACAAAAGGATGGCAATCGACATTATCACCAATATCTTCTTTTGTTTTGAAGTGTCTTTCAACCGATGAAGAAGTAATAATACAGAAACAAGACTCCCTCCGATTATTGCTCCTCGCTTCATCGCAAAAATTATCAACACTATACAAAACGACAGAAAGAAATATTGCGCCATTCTCTTTTCCATCAAAAGCAACAATGGCATAAACGACAGCACGAAATAGCCCGCATTATTTGTTACACCGTCAACATCTTGTCCTCCTTGCATTTGCCATAAACCATTAAAAAATGCACACAGCACCACCAAAGAAAACACAAGCATCCATCGGCAAACCCACTTCGAAGTCAGATACCCTTTTTTAGCATAGTAATAATAGCTGAATATTGGTAAAATAGACATCAAATACATCTTGAACCAATCTATTGTTGGCGTTGAATCTGCTTTTCCCCTGATAGTTGCGCCATCAGTTAAATAAGCAATAAAGCCATAAACCAAAATAATCATCAGCATCCATCGAAGACTTTTCAAAAACTTTGGAATAGCATACTCATTAAATAACCTGCCAGCATCAACAAGCGACCACAACAACAGCATAGCCAACGTTGTTTGCGAAATCAAACTTCCACTGGCATACAGCACTCCCTGAGTGTTATAAACACACCATAATATGGTATATAAAGCACACGGATTTTTTAAACTCTTAAACATATTTTCTTGCTTCCCCAGTTAGCAAAAACGAAGAATACTTATTCTTTAGACAAATCTTGCTGATTATAACTGACAACACAATCGACACACAGAAATTAATCAACGCCCCTAAAAATGGATTTATCTGCGCTGTATAATTCCATAACAGAATATATATCAATTGCTGATGTATAAGATAAATTGGAAAAGTCAACACAACAATCAATTTAATTTTATTTTGTGGTATTCCGATTCTTGCAAATATGCCTTGCAGAATGTAAAAAGCCATCAACCCGCCAGCACATTTCGAAACTTCATCCAATAACAGTCTTACTATTTTTGCAGACAAGTCGGTAGAAACAATCTCCCGTACAAGAGCAAAGGAAATCAGATTTATCAACAGAAAGAACCATCCGCAGACATTTATAATTTTAACCTTGCCTGACACGAATCCCCGTCTTAAAGTATATCCTATCCAGAAATAACAGAAAAATTTAAATGCTGTAAATAGTTGAAAATAATTGGGTACAACCATTGCCATTATAGTGCCCGTAAAAAAGAGTGTCAGCACCATTGTTATTTGCTTTTTGGTAGACATTTTAAAGACCGGAAATGCTATAATGAAACACCAAAACAACATCAACAAGAACCACAATTGCGATGGCGACTCACCTAAAAAATATTTATGAAAAAGCATGGTTAGGTCTTCTTTAAAATAGTGATTCCCAATTGGTATACACCATAACAATGACACTGCAATATATGGAATCAGCAGTCTTTTTGCTTTTTTTCTTGCAAACGGCCAGAATTGTCGGTAGCCACCTTTGTCATTACGGATATAACAATATATATATCCAGATACCAACGTAAATCCCTCCACATGGAATGTACCTAACCATTTTGAAAAAACCCCTAAATATTCATTGTCATTTATCAATATACAAGGTGCAAACCATCCTCCTCCATAGAATGCCACACTATGACACAACACAACGCTTGCCATCAGCACTATCTTGATTAAATCAAGAGTCTCCAAACTACGATCTCTCATTTCTTCTAAGAAGTTTATTTACAAGTGTCTTCCCGATACCAATAGTCTCAAATGACAAAACCAACTCTTTCCTAAAAAATACATTTGCGACAATAAAATACACTAATACGCACACCGCCACAGACATCAGTTGCCAAAATGCTGACAGACTTAACGGCTGTATGAATATCGCGACAAGCGACATAATCAACGTACAAACCGCCGCGGGTACAAACTGTTTTATCAGTTTCACAATTGGATATCTAAATACCAATATCATCATCGCTATTTGAACCGCCACAAATGCCAATCGCAATAGTGACCGTGACACATAAAGGCTCTCAAATCCCATAGGAGCCGTTATCGGCAACAAGAGCAACATAAAGACAAGATTAATCAAAGCCACCGCAAACGATAAATACGTTTTGCCAACCGCATTATACAAACCATTGGCATATGTGCCAAGCAACAAAGAAATGGACGACAGCAAACCCCATAACCCAATGAAATCGGCGGCTTCGCCCCATTGATCGCCCAGTAACACAGAAGTGATGAAATCCCGGAAGAACCACATTCCTGCACTTAGTGGCAGCACAAACATTGCTATCGCAGACATATAATTATTATATGTTGCACATAGTTCCGGCTTGTTGTTTTTCAACCTTGAAAGAGCAACAAACAATGGCATTGATGTTGCAGAAACAATTATACTTGTAATCTGATTAACGGTCACCATGGACGTTTTATACAAACCCACATAATATGTTGTAAGGAACAAACTGACTATAAAGGTGTCCATATATGAATTCAACCATGTTGAAACAGACTCCAAAAGAATCCACCAACTATAGGAAAACATCTCCTTAAACTGACGCCATGAATAGTAAATCCTTGGTTTCCATGATGACTTCCATGTCAACACAACTGCATTAAATAGATTTCCTGCCAATGTCCCAATAATTAAAGCCCAGTAGCTGTGGTATACATATGCAATTGGAATAGTCACAACTATAGGAATAACCATTGATCCCAAACGAACGAAGAACAAACTTTTGAAATCGAAATTTCGCTTGAACCGTGCCATTTGAATGCTGCTGAAAGCCAACAATGGCAACGAAGCCGCAGACACAGATACAACAATTCCCAATCCGTGGTTGCCAACCAAATCTGCTAATTGCTCAGAAAAAACAACAATGAGTCCCCACAAGAACAATGAAACTATCAAATTGGTCCAGAAAGCAACATTCGTATTTTGATTCAATTCTTCTTCGTCACAAAAATCATGTTGAATCAGATACTTCTGAAATCCGGCATCGGTAAATATCTCGGCAAAGCTCACTATCATTGTTATCGTTGCAACCACTCCGAATGCCTCAGGTGTCAACAGCCGCGCCAGCACAACATTGACAATAGGCAAAACAAAACGGATTGCAATCTCTGTCAATGATGACCACCGAGTCGCACTCGCTGTTTTTTCTGCTATATCTGACATTTTTTAATGCTTAGACTATTTTATACGATTCTTGACTTTCCGATAATATTCCCTACAAATAAATTCAAGTTTCTCATAAATCGACCCATAAAATGGGTTCAGTCTTAAAACTTGCTTTCTAGTCGGATTTCCTTTTTTTATGTAGAATCCAGTGTTCGTTATATAGAAAGCGTTTACTTTTTTACAATCAAATGTTATTTGGAAATTAGGCCGACTTTGAAAATGAGCATAAAGATACTCTTCATTTTTCAATTGTTCTCTGTCATAATAAGTATGATAAATATGTCCATCTTCCCAATAAAATGCTTGAATTGGAAAATTTTTTGCTTTCTCGTCAAGCGAATACGAATCAATCATTCTATATCTCTTATAGCAAATGGATATGTCTACAAAAATTCTTTTTGTAAACACTTTAAATCCATTAATTCGCATTATTTTTGTAATCCCCTCAACCTCATCAAATATGAGGTTGCCCTCTGTTGTAAATACTTGACGATAGTCGACATCTCCCCCTTGCAATTTGAAGGCATTATTAACCTTATCTGTATTTTTATACAGAGCCAGATGCCCTAATGCTCCGAACTTATCATACTCGTATAGCCGATATTTATCAAAGAAATATTGTAGATTTCCAAAAATCAAATCAATATCTGCATGTCCCCAATAATCATAATCCTTTAGTTCTTCTCTAAATAACAAGCCATACAATGGCTTGAAATCACAACACTTATGCGGTCTGTCCAATTTGACTGCAAAACCCAAGGCTGAAGAAGCTTTTTCACGCATACTCTCAATCGTCAATGATTTCACAATAACGTTCTTTGGGCAGTTCTCCAACTGTTGATCGGTCATAACTAAGAAATCTATCGTTGGATTCTTCTCACATGACTTCAGCCATAAATCAAAGTAATTTAGGAATTTCCCAAAATATACAACTACTACTGCTATCTTATTCATTATAAAACATTTTATACCATTCTACAAACTTTGCAATACCGTCGGCAAGCAGTGTGGATGGCCGATAACCAATCTCGACGGCGAGGCGTGAGGTGTCGGCGTATGTCTGATAAACATCGCCCGGCTGCATCGGCATCATCTCCATCTGCGCCTTCTTTCCAAGACATGTTTCAATGGTCTGGATAAACTCCATCAACTGCGTCGGGTGTCCGCAGCCGATATTGTACACGCGGTTGCCTTCCCGAGGATTGTCGATAACGCCCACTGTCCCGTTGACTATGTCATTGATATATGTGAAGTCGCGCGACAGATTGCCGTTGTTGAACACCTTTATCGGACGGCCTGCAAGTATCGCTTTGGTAAACAGCATCGGCGCCATATCGGGACGTCCCCACGGTCCATATACCGTAAAGAACCGCAATCCTGTGGCAGGGATTCCGTAGAGGTAACTGTAGACGTTTGCCATCAACTCGTTGCTCTTCTTTGTGGCAGCATAGATTGAGACTTGATTGTCAACCCGGTCGTCCTCCGAGAACGGCGTTTTCGTATTGCCGCCATACACCGAACTTGACGAAGCGTAGACGAAATGCCTCACCGGATAGCGGCGGACGCACTCTAAAAGATTGAGAAATCCGACGACGTTGCTCTGCACGTATGCGTCGGGATTCTCGATGGAATAACGCACACCTGCCTGCGCTGCAAGATTGACCACAACATCAAAACGCTCTTTGCCGCACAAGTCCATCAACGCCCATTTGTCAGTTATGTCCATTCTGCGGAAACGGAATCCTGGATATTTAGCGCTCCTCACCTCGTGCCCCTGCACAAGGTCGCGCTCCTCTATCCCGCCCTCCCGCAGACGGGCATATTTAAGACTCACAGGATAGTAGTCGTTCAAATTATCAATTCCTACCACCTCGTCGCCTCTGCCAAGCAGATGCCAGCACAGATGGGAGCCGATGAAACCTGCGGCTCCTGTAACCAATATCTTCATTATTTCTGTCCTATGCAATAATATGTGAAACCGTTCTCCTCCAATTCTTTGGAGTCATAAATGTTGCGACCGTCGATTACCACCGTCGATTTCATCGTTTTCTTCAGCACCGCCCACGAAGGCATACGGAATTGCTTCCACTCCGTAAGCATCAGCAAAGCGTCGGCGTCGAGCACCGCCTCATACATGTCCTTGGCATACGCAACGCTGTCTCCGATTCGGCGACGGCACTCCGACATGGCAATCGGATCAAACACCCTGACGCTGCACCCTGCTTCCTGAAGCAACTTGATGGTAACAAGCGATGTCGCCTCGCGCATATCGTCGGTTTCCGGCTTGAACGACAGTCCCCACAATGCAATGGTCCTGCCTTTCAAGTCGCCATTATAATGTTGCTGCAGTTTCTTGAAAACCACAGTCTTCTGATATTCATTAACGTCTTCAACTGCTTTGAGCACCTGCATTTGATAGCCATTCTTTTCCGCAGTCTTTATCAACGCCTTAACATCTTTCGGGAAACACGAGCCTCCATAGCCACAACCCGGGTAAAGGAATTTGCTGCCGATACGCGTGTCGCTGCCGATGCCCTTGCGCACCATATTCACGTCGGCACCGACAAGTTCGCAAAGATTGGCAATGTCGTTCATAAACGAGATGCGGGTGGCAAGCATTGAATTCGCGGCATATTTTATCATTTCCGCACTCGGAATGTCTGTAAAAATCACGCGGAAATTGTTGAGCATCACAGGACGGTAAAGGCGGCTCATCAAATCCTTGGCTTTTTCTGTCTCGACACCGACAACAACGCGATCAGGACTCATGAAATCCTTTATCGCCGCACCTTCTTTAAGAAACTCCGGATTGGATGCCACATCAAACGGAATATTGACACCTCGCTTGTCCAGCTCTTCCTGAATGGCGGCTTTTACCTTTTTCGCCGTTCCTACTGGCACGGTCGACTTCGTAACCAACAACACATATTTCTTCATATTGCGGCCAACCGTCCGCGCCACCTCAAGCACATACTTCAAGTCGGCGCTGCCATCCTCGTCGGGAGGTGTGCCCACTGCACTGAAAACGATTTCTACATCATCCAGCACCGTTGTCAAATCCGTTGTAAACTTCAGACGGCCTTCGCGATAGTTGCGGAGCACCATCTCGTCGAGTCCAGGTTCATAAATCGGAATTTCTCCGTTGAGCAACCTGTTGATTTTTGACTCGTCAATGTCAACGCACGTCACATTGACTCCCATTTCTGCGAAACATGTACCCGAAACCAATCCTACGTATCCGGTACCTACTATTGCTATGTTCATATGATTTTCTACTTTGTTTTGCCACTTGTATTAATTACTTCAATTGCTCGTGGCCACATTCAAGGTTTTATGTTCTATTTAGTCTTCTTATATATGCCAATTAAATTGTCTACTCCTCTCTCAACCGTAAAATTCAAGGAATGTTTTTTACTATTTTCTCCAAAGATTTCTCGTTTTTCTGGAGATTGGAGCAAATCTGATATTGCTATTGACAAACCTTCCGCATCGCAAGCTTCAACTAATGTTCCATTCTGCCCATCAAGAACGACCTCTGAAATTCCTCCGACATTGGAAGCAACAACAGGGAGTCCATGATGCAAGGCTTCCATTATTGTCAAGGATATGGCTTCCGTACGCGACGGCTGAAGATATATGTCAGTAGCACTCAAAATCATATCAATATCATTTCTTATTCCCATCGACACAAAATATGATTCCATATTTTTACCTCTAACAATATCCAAAAATTTAGCCGACCTAACGCTGTCCAGGCCAACTACATTTACAATAAATGCAGGTATAGATAACCGTTCCTTTGTCAACAATTCCACTGCGTCTACAAGCACATCGAATCCTTTTATCGTTACATCGAATCCAATTGTGGTCAGCACAATGCAATTCTTTGGGATTCCGAGTATTTGCCTCGCCTCATCTTTTGTTTCTGACACATCGCATTTAACGCCAAGATATGATGTTATAAGTTTTTTACTATCGTAAAATGCCGCTATCTCCTTTTGGACACCTTTGCTGACAGCAATAATTTTTGACTGACATTTACAGAACAATCTATACCTAATTTTTGCCATCTGCGATTTCAATACACATTCCGAATGAAATGTGCCCACCTGCCGAATCCATGGGAAAAAGGCCTTCACAAAAGGAGCAAGCAGCCATTTTTCATTTCCAAAATGGAAATGAATTATATGCGGACGGAATCTGAGAATCAGAATAACCACAGAAATGCAACAACTGATTATCGACTTGTTTGAGATTTCTTTTATTTGCGAATTATCGGTTGTCAAGTCTCTTATATAATCATCACATTCAGGCTTTTCAACATAGACAAACACAAAATCATCTGATTTATCCTTATCAACAAGTTTCTTGTTAAACCTTTCTATTCCTCCGTATTTCGTAGAGGACATTCCCATCAATTCCAATATTCGCATACCCTTTTGTTTTTTATTTCTTACACAAATATTAATTCTGTTTTATTTCTTCTAAAAATGCTTTTGGGATATAGGTTGTGGCGACGGCGCAGATGCCGCGGATGCTGACGAGGAGGCGGCGGTCGCCATGGATGCGCTGGATGCAACCTTCGGCGCCACGGAAGGGGCCGTCGGTGACGCGCACGCGCTGTCCTTCAGCAAACTTGCGGTCTTCATCGCCAAAGTATTCCAGCCCAGTCTCTCCCGACGAGGCGACAAGCATAAACACGTTCATCTCCCGGTCGGGGATGGCATAAGGCTTGCGTCTGCCGTCATCGCAATGGCGGGTGTAGAGGATGGCGCGGTCGGTGAGCTGACGCTGCACCGCTACGGCGCGCTCCTCGGCAGCGCGGAAAAACATCAGCGAATTTATCACGGGACGGCGCACCTTGCGGCGCTGCCCTCCTCGCTCCACCACGGTTTCTTCCACCGGCACGTAGCACTCTGTGCCGTCGGCCGTCAGCTCCTCCTCCACAGCAAAAACTTTGTTGTAGAACACCTTCAAGGCATACCAATGCAATTCGTGATTTTCCGCTTCAACCATTCGCGTAAGGATATAACTTCCATTCCTGCCCACCGTGGTTTTTTCAACCTTCAGCGCACAGCAAGTCGGGTTAGTCCGCTAATTTTCATCTGTCTAAAACCCCGGAACTCGGCGCGTTCCACTACCCGTGGTCGCTGTCCGTAACCCTCTTCGTGAGGTTTCTCCGCAAGAAACCGCACAACTGTTAAATGCATTGATAGTAAGATGAATAGCACCGACATTTGGTGAAAATCGCGAGCTTTAGCGTGCGAAAATGGGCCGCAGGTCTCGGCAGCTTAGCTGTCGCTATCAAGATACGTGACATGGCGACGATAGAGAACCCGCCGCATTGCCGTGGTGGCTGAACGATTAACTTTCAGCCACTTACAACGTCTGCGCAATTCAACTTTAAAAAAAGGTTGAATTAATATTGCATTCCACAAGCCTTTTTCAAGAAAATTATCTATCTTTGCAAAAGGTTGTGCGGTTTCTTGCGGAGAAACCGCACATCACAAGCACTTCAGAATTTCATGGTTGGCATTGTCCAATGCCACATTTTCCACCGAATCAAGATAAATAAGCGTGGTGCGCTCGGAAGAGTGCCCAAGTCCGGCGCTGATGATTGACAGCGGCACGTTGTGGCGCCGTGCGGCGGTAGCCCAACTGTGACGCGCCGTGTAGGTCGACAACTTCTCCGAGATTCCTGCAATTTCAGCCAACTGTTTCAGCTTACGGTTGTGATAGCCCAACGCGGTCTGGTATTGCCGATAGGCATCCTGTCCGTCGGCACTGATTATAGGGAACACATACTCTCCTGCTTCGTTTTTGTAGCGGTTGATTATAGCAGCCATCGGCGGCTCAATGCGCACGGTGAGCCGTTGCCCCGTCTTGCGGCGCACGTAGCTGAACCAGTCGCCACAGATGTCGTCGCGCCGCAGAAAAGCAATGTCGACAAACGCCATCCCACGCGCGCAATAGCTGAACAAAAAGATGTCGCGCGACAAAGCCAGCGACTCTTGCTCGGGCAGCAGCTGATAGTGCAGCAGCTTAGAGAACACCGTCTCTGGCACAGCCAGCTTGCGCGTGGCGCACACTCCTGTGAACACTTTCTGGAACGGCACAATCCGCCGCGCTATGCCTTCTGATACCGCTTGGTTGCAGACCGACCTCAGGCATCGCAGATAAAACGACACGCTGTTCATCTTCAGCCCACGTTTCCGAAGCCACAGTTCATAATCAGACACCAAATCGGCATCAATTTTGGAAAATGCGATGTCGTGCCTGTCAAGAAATTCAGAAAACCTGTAGAGCGAGTTGCGATAATTACGCGCCGTGCCAAAATTCATATTGGTTTTCAAGTTCAGAATCAAGCCACGCCAATATTCAAGTACTCTGCGTGGTCTGCGCACTGCTTTTTTCTCAATAATATTGTTTCTTTCCATCTTGTTTTGATTTTTTGAGAAAAAGTAATGATTAATTTCCGCATAACTGACGTAATTTTGCAGAAGAAAAGTAACACCAGGCATAATAATGATTAAACGACGCTTTATGCCCGTGTTTTAAAAACCCAGAAGAATTATGAAAATATGCCTATTCGTTGTAGGAAAAACAAATCATAACTATCTGTCGCCAGGCATCGAGGACTACAGCCGGCGGGTGAACCGCTACGTGCCGTTCGCAATACAATATATCGCCGATGCAAAAAACACCCGCAATCTGACGCAAGCCCAACAAAAGGTTGCCGAGGGACAGAATCTGCTCGCCGCCTTCGAGCCGTCGGACTGCGTTGTGCTGCTCGATGAGCACGGCAAAGAAATGAAATCTATGGAATTTTCAGCATATATTGAAAAGAAGATGCAGACCGTAGGCAAGCGGTTGGTGTTTGTAGTAGGCGGTCCATACGGATTTTCCGACGAAGTCTATGCCCGTGCCAATGGGAAAATATCGCTGTCGAAAATGACATTTCCGCACGACTTGATACGCCTTGTGTTCTGCGAGCAGCTCTATCGGGCATACTCCATAATGCACAACGAGCCATACCATCACGAATAGAGCCAGACACCCAAAAGGCTGTCTGGCTCTGCATATTGCTTTCAAAAGCGCTATTTCAAATTCTCGCGCACCTGTTCAAGAAACTCCTTCATCGCGTTGGAATCCTTGCGCGCCACAATCTCCTTCAGCGTTTCCAGCTTGTCCTGAATCTTGCCAATCTGTTCCACAGTGTGCGGATTAAACAGAATCTCCGTGAGCAGAAAATCATCCTCCGACATCAGTCCACGGGCTATCGCCATATGGCGTTTATAGGTGGTTCCCGGCGCGTCCTGATGCTTCATCACACTGCCAAACACAAGCGTCGACGTAAACGGTATTGACAACGAATAAGCAATCACCTCGTCGTGCTCCTTAAACGTGTACTCTCGGATATTGAGATGCAGTTCATTGTAAAGGTCCTTGAAAAACACCTTGCCCAAATGGTCGCCCTCGCTTATGATTATCGCATTCTCATCCTGCAGATTGCTCAACGAAGCGAACGTGGGGCCAAACATCGGGTGTGTGCTGACAAAGGGATGCCCGCATTCGGCATAAAACTCAGGCAATCCCGTCTTCACCGAAGCTATATCGGCAAGAATGCATTCTTTGCCGATATACGGAATCACCATGCGGAATGCCTCGAGCGTATACTTCACCGTTGCGGCATTGATGACCAACTGAGGGTCGAAGTCGGCAATCTCATCCGGCGACGACATTCGTCTCACATTATAAGTAAAACGCAAACGCTGCGGATTAGTCTCAAAAACCGCAACAGAATGCTTGAAACTCAACAAATCGGAGAAAAACGAGCCCATCTTTCCGGCTCCTATAATCAGTATTCTCATCGTCACTATCGCATTCTATTGTTCAATACCTCAATTTGCTGACGAACCGACTCTTCGTGGATCGCTTGGTAAACCGTCTTCATGAAATCACCGTTCATGCCCAGCTCTTCCGCAGCCGCCGCACGTGAGTTAAGGATGTCATCGTAACGTCCCGTCTGCACCACCGGCATACTGTGCTCTTTCTTGTATTGACCAATCTCCCGCGAAATGCGCATACGCTTGCTCAAGGCTTCAAGCAAATCATTGTCTATCTGATCAATCTGCTGGCGCAATAGCGTGAGGCTTTCTGTGGTCTGCGTTGTGTCGCGCACCACAAGCATATTCAGTATAAAGTTAAGCACCTCGGGAGTGACCTGCTGGCTCTTGTCGCTCCAAGCACTGTCAGGATCACAATGCGACTCCACGATAAGTCCGTCAAAGCCCATATCCATCGCCTGTTGCGACAACGGAGCCACCAGCTCACGCTTGCCTCCAATGTGCGACGGATCGCAGATCAGTGTCAGTTCCGGCATACGGCGGCGCAATTCAATAGGGATGTGCCACTGCGGCATATTGCGGTACAAATGTTTGCCGTAAGCACTGAATCCACGGTGAATGGCGCCAATCTGCCTGATTCCAGCATTGTAGATGCGTTGCATCGCACCAATCCACAACTCAAGATCGGGATTGACCGGATTCTTAACCAGCACCGGCACATCCGCTCCGACAAGCGAGTCTGCGATTTCCTGCATGGCAAACGGGTTGGCCGAAGTGCGCGCGCCAATCCAAAGCACATCCACTCCGGCATTGAGAGCCTCTTCAACATGCTGCTTGTTTGCAACCTCTGTTGCCACAAGCATACCAGTCTCCTTCTTCACCTCCTGCAACCATGTCAGACCGACACTGCCCACACCTTCGAATCCGCCCGGTTTGGTGCGCGGTTTCCAAATGCCGGCACGAAAGATTCTAACACCATTCTTTGCCAAATCCTTAGCCGTTTCCATCACCTGTTCCTCTGTCTCGGCACTGCACGGACCAGCAATTACAACAGGGCGTTTTGAGTCAACGCCACAAAATTTAATCGGTTTGATATCGTTCATAATCTTATGTTTTTATTTCATTTCTTTAATTCTATCCAAAGCCTCCCGCATCTTTTCCTCTGTCGCACAAAGCGATATTCTGACATAGCGTTCTCCGTTGCTTCCGAAAATAAATCCAGGAGTGATAAACACCCGCGCACCATACAGAATGCGGTCGGCGAATTTTTCAGACGACTCCTCCCCTTCAGGAATCCTTCCCCATAGGAACAGTCCCTTCTGAGATTTGTCAAATGTGCATCCGAGTTGCGTCATAATCGCCTCCGCCACCTTTCGGCGTTCGGCATACACCTTATTAAGCTCGGCATACCACGACCCATCGCACGACAACGCCTTTACCGCCGCCTCCATTGCCGGGCGAAACTGTCCGGAGTCAATATTTGACTTCACTTTAAGTATCCACTCTACAAACTGAGCGTTTGACGCCAGCATTCCCATACGCCATCCCGCCATATTATGCGATTTGCTCAACGAATTCATCTCAATGGCAATGTCTTTTGCTCCAGGCACAGAAAGCAGGCTTACAGGGTTGTCGTTTAAGATAAAGCTATACGGATTGTCATTGACAATCACGATATTGTGCCGGCGGCCGAAGTCCACAATCTTCTGAAACAACTCCATTGTCGCAGGCGCGCCTGTTGGCATGTTAGGATAGTTCACCCACATCAATTTCACCCTGTCGAGCGGCATCCGCTCCAACTCGTTGAAATCAGGATACCACCCATTTTCTTCTTTTAGATTATATGTCAGGATTTCAGCCTCCGCCAATTTGCTCACCGAAGAGTATGTAGGATACCCCGGATTTGGCACAAGCACAGCATCGCCAGAATTGACAAAAGCAAGCGTAATGTGAAGGATACCTTCTTTTGAACCAATCAACGGTTGGATTTCTTTATCAGGATTCAGTTCTACACCGTACCAACGGCGATACCAATCAGCATAAGCACCGCGAAGCGACGGCAGTCCGACATACGGCTGATAGCCATGAGTGTCGTGCCTCCGAGCCACATCACACAATGTGTCAATCACAGACTGATGCGGCGGACGGTCAGGGCCTCCGATGCCCAAAGATATAATGTCCATACCTTTTGCATTCAGCTGCGCCACTTCTTTCAACTTCTTTGAGAAGTAGTACTCCTTAACTTGTCTCACCCGATTTGCCGGGCATATATTGCTATTCTTTTCCATCTTGATTGAAATTGGAATATTCGCCTAAAATTTTAAAATCAGTAATCAATGGTTTTACAGCCTCTATCGACTGACGGTAACGCGTATAGTCATCAAAAGTCAGATTGATGAAAAACCGATATTCCCACTCTCTTCCGATAATTGGAATCGATTGGATTTTAGAGAGGTTGATATCATAGAATGAAAAAATTGTAAGAATCTTAGCCAGGCTGCCCTGCGTGTGTGGCAACGTGAAAACCAACGACGCCTTGTCTATTTTTTTGCCATAGGAAAGCTCATGCGACATTATCGGATCAGCGATGATAAGAAACCTTGTGAAATTACGCTTGTTTGTCTCAATGCCTTCTTCCAAAATATTCAAGCCATATAATTGAGCCGCCAATTTTCCACAAATGGCAGCATGTCCACGCAATCCCAACTTTGCAATTTCTTCCGCACTGCCCGCCGTATCGGTCTTTTCCACCATTTTCAGATTTGGATGGCGATGCAGGAACTGCTCGCATTGCATAAGAGCCATCGGATGCGAGTTAACCTCTGTCAGCTCGTCTATATTCTGTCCAGGCAAAGCGCACAACACATGAGATATGCGCATCTTGTACTCTCCTACCACCGTAAGATTGCTTTGGCGAAGAAGCTCGTGATTTTGCAACAGACTGCCGGCAATCGTGTTTTCAATCGCCATCGCGCCAATCAGCGAACTGTCGGACTTCAGACAATCAAACATACTGCCAAACGTTTCACACGGCACCACGTCAATATCCTCTCCCGCAAAATATGCTCTTGCCGCAGCATCATGGAAACATCCTTTTACGCCCTGTATTGTTACTTTTTTCTTCATTCGGTCATAATAAATAAAAAATCCCGCTCAATGGCGGGATTTTAATATGATTACTAATTTTCTTTGTCTTTATATATTGCATATCGTCCCGCCTCTATTTTTTATCAAAATAAAAGTAAAAGCCGAAATAATATGCGAAATGATTCACGTTCATTTTATTGTTTTCTTGATTGCAAAATTAGATAAAATCTTTTAATCTGCAAGAATTTTTCCACTTTTTCTTCAAATTTGCCATCATTTTATTTTCCGCAAGATTACCCACAACACATAACCATCAGAAACAGAAGCAAAAATGGTTAAATATTTCCGTATAGAAGAATTAATTATTACTTTTGTAGAACGTAATAGAATTGCCTTATGTGTGAAGATTTTTCATTTGTCGACAATCCAGAATTCAAATCATTCATATCCCAATATAGCACAACCGACGCTTCCACACTAAGGCTGAAAAGATTTGACAATCTCAAATTCGATAAGAATTTAGCAATAACCCAAATAGAATGCAGGCGCAAGGCAAAAAAGAAGCTACCGGAATTGGCTGAAAAAATTGCCTATCCCACCGACGTCTCCATAGAACAATGCTCTTCTGAAATCTTGGCTAAATTCCACGCCAACCTGTTTGCCGGATGCGATGCTGTGGTCGATTTGACATGCGGGCTCGGCATCGACTCGTTCTACATTGCACAACAGACGAAATCAGTGGTAAGCATTGATGCAGCTGAGATTGTCACATCTGCGGTAAAACACAATATGCATAAACTTGGGATAAACAATGTTTCCGTAGTAAACGACTTTGCCGAAAGTTATTTGGACAAGGTCAAGAACCCGTTCTCCGCAGCATTCATCGATCCGTCGCGCAGGCTGACCGACGACCGCAATTCCCGCACATACGCAATCAAAGACACCGTCCCCGACTTAAACCTAATTATCCCGCAGATAGAATCCCGCTGCAATTTCATCATTGTCAAAGCATCTCCAATGGCTGACATCTCGCAAACAATCAGCGATTTCCCTGGGATTACAGAAGTCTGGATATTGTCAGTGAAAAACGAGTGCAAGGAGCTTTTGTTTAAAATTGACTTTCCACAGACAGCGAAACAGCCACAAATTCACTGCATCGACTTCGTTGCAAACGAAGCAATCGAATTCACGTTCAAATTCGAAGATAAATCCATTTCAATCGCAGACGGGACACCACATCCCGGTCAACAGTTATTCGTTCCAAACGCATCAATAATGAAAGCCGGAGCTTATGACATTGTCGCCGATAAATTCGGCCTCATCCGTTTGGCTGCGAATTCACATCTGTATCTGTCCGATATCGCCACCAACCACGAATATCCAGGTCGGGTGTTTTCCATAACGAATGTTTTATCTTTATCGAAACCCGACATAAAGAAGATTAAATCATCTGTCAAGTCAGCAAACATCTCTTGCCGCAACTTTCCAATGAAGCCAGATGATTTGAGGAAAAGGCTCAAGATTGCCGACGGAGGAAATGATTATATTTTCGCCACCACCCTTGCCGACAATTCAAAAGTCCTTATTCTATGCCGCCACGTCACCGTTTAAACATACGGTCCATTTCGCGTTTGTCTTCGCGCTCTTTTATCGACTGACGTTTGTCGTATTCTTTCTTACCTTTGGCAAGAGCAATGACAACCTTTGCCAGCCCCTTGTCGCTTATAAACACCTTCAGCGGCACAATAGAAAATCCGCTGTCTTTCGAAGCCTTGCCTATTTCACGAATCTCCTTCTTGTTCAACAGCAACTTGCGGTCCCTCCGAGAAGAATGATTGTTGTAGGATCCATAGAAATATTCCCCCACATACATATTCTTTATCCAAATCTCGCCATTGTTCTCATAACAGAACGCATCTGTCAAGCCCGCCTTGCCAAGACGAATTGACTTGATTTCCGTGCCTGTCAGCACAATTCCTGCCGTGTAGGTTTCTACAATGTCAAAATCGAACGTGGCACGTCTGTTCTTTATGTTGACTGCATTCAGTTTCAATTTCATATTACATCCTGTGGATTAAATTTCATAATTACTATAACCACTACTATCGGCACCAATGCCAGGGCAAGGAATACTCCAAACACAAACCATATTTTCTTCTCATCCGTGTCAGCCCCGAAGATTTCAGCACACTTCGACAAGACAAACAGCAGATACACAACGAAAATATACAGAGGCATCATCGGCGTTGGCAATAGGTTCTGCACAATTGCCACTATCACTCCTATCGAATAGACAAACATCGTCAATATTTTCAAATCCGATTCTGTGACCGACTCCGACTTTTCCGTTCCCAATCTACGCACCACAGAAGATGCAAGAGCAGGACTTATCATATAGCCAAGGAAGAATGCCGAAAACATTGCAATACCCCGCACCAACGCAACCGTCAATGTTTCTCCATACAACATTTGCACAAACGATGATGCTCCAACGACAGCAAGCAGCGGATAAAACCACCCTCTTTCATGCTTTGACGGCAAGTGCCCATTTTGTTTTTCCATCGTCCACGAAGATACCGGAGCGATAAGAAAACGTAGTGCCAACAGCAAATCTTTCATACTTTCTTTTTTGGGGATTATTCAAGGATTATTTTTCCGAAATATTCAGGCCTATGGAAATCCGGCTTGTCAGTTTTTATCGGCGCCCAGCTCAGATAATGCGGCATGCTCGTCGCCGACGCACATTTATACAGGTTGCCTTTCATTTCAATCGGGCGCTTTGAAACGTCAACCCCTATCAACTCAAACGGAATCGCGATGGTAAGTCCCCAATTAAAAATACCCTCAAGTTCCTGGAACGGATTATTTCCGCATGTGGCATACCTTTTCACTGTAGCCAGTTCCATATCGGTAAGCCGTATAGGATGCTTGCGGTCTTTCCGATGAGAAGCATTTATTGCACCGATACAATTAAATTCAAAGTTCCAATATTCCTCACTGCCAGGCGTCTGCAGGAAAAATTCCACACAGCTGTCCTCTGCCACCGGACTGTTGTTTTTATAATTCACCGCACGCAGATAGTTGCATCTAACAAAATAGTTCACATATAGGAATTTGTCAGAGTAAGCCATCGAGAACACCGTTATTGGGTGATATGGATATTTATCCTCCCAATTCACACAATTTATTCCCACCTTCTTCAGATGCAATTCCATATAGTCTGCAACCGAAGCCATCGACATTGCATCAAGACCTTCCACAAAAGGCACATTCAATACATATTCTTTTCCGTTCATAGCAACTCCATTATTGAAAGCCCCATGCCGATAACCGACATCAAGCAAATTAAACTTCCTATGAAAATGTTGATCAACCACATGCTCCTCACATTAAAACGGCCTCTGACTTTGCTGACAAAGTAGGTTATCAAAAACCACCAGCCCAAAGCCCCAATAATAATAGACAGAAAGCCAATAAAATAACCGTAGATTGATGTTATGTTGGTCAAGAAATTAAATCGTGCATACAATCCGATTATAAGGAAAATTATCAACGGATTGGAGAACGTGAACAAGAAACCGGTAATCAAATCCTGAACATAGTTGTTTTTCACCGGATGTCCCTTCTTTTCCTTTATCATTTTTGCCGGGTTTTTCCGTGCAATGTACACACCAAAACCAAGCAATACGACACTTCCGAAAATCTGAAGCACCGTCTGATTTTTTTCTATGAAATTTATGACAAACGACAGTCCAAATCCTGTCAGCAATGAATACAACAAATCAGAGAATGCCGCGCCTACACCGGTAAAAAAGCCAGATGCACGTCCCTTGTTCAACGTGCGCTGAATGCACAGCATTCCTATCGGCCCCATTGGTGCAGATATCAATATTCCGATAGCGAGACCCGCTATTATTACTTTCACTATTTCCATATGAAATGCAAATTTAACAAAAATCAGCCAATAGAATGGTGAGTCAATCCGAAAAAGTGACTTAGAGCGTCTACATATTCTGATTTTTTACTTACTTTTGCATTATTGACAAAGGTTCAGAACCTTGTCTGACACGCATCAAATACAACATCTCTTATTATGAAAATCAAAACGTTATTCCTGGCTTTGCTATGTTTATCATTGCCATCAACAACATATTCAGAGCATATTTACTGGGACTGCAACAATGACTGCGACATCAGTGCCGGGCTCGGCAGAAATTCCCGTAATGAAATTTTCATCGACAATGCCGGCTCCAATCGCCTGAAATTCATACCATTCACTTTCAACAACCCCGACAGTTGCGACTTCTCTTTCAAAATAAGGTTGCGCGATGGTGATGAAATAGACAATGCCTCACGACTTTTGTCTCCATCTGCGCCAAGTGCGGAATTCGGAATTGTTTGGGACTACATCGACTCCGACAACTATTCCTCCGCTATATTCAAAAGAAACACCAACAACCATTTTGATGAAATCACCCGAAAAGATTGCTTTCACGTAGCCATACAGGTCGTTTCTAATGGAGAAAAGTCAATTGTCAAAGAATCAGAGATTGACAGCAAAATGGCATTCGAGCCCAACAAATACAACACCTTTCAGATAAAAGTGGACAATGGCGTCCTTTCCCTTTCTGCCGGAAACAAAGAGCTCTCCACCCTTTTCTCCTGCGAATATATTCCTCAAAAAACATTTTCCGCAGGAATTGTCGCTGGCAAAAACAAGATTTCAATCAAAAGAATCGAATTCAAAAGCATTCCCGACAAACGCGTTTCCAACAAAACAAGCTACACACAGGCAGACGTCGAACAGGCCGTAAAGAACACCGGCAATGATTTCTATGTTGGCTTTTGGCGCTACTTTGACCGCAATACCGACGATTCCCGTTTTGAACTTGGCGGCAAATACACAATCGCTCTTGTCCCTACAGATTCCGGATACGACATATTATACATCTCAGGAGCAAACAGATTCTCATCATACTGGTCGCCATATATGAAGAAAGGAGCGCTTGTCCGCACCCCTTTCTATAATCAATATGAGATTCATTGGTTTACCGCTGACAAGAATTTGTATTTTGATGAATGCTACGCTTCGGTGTCAGAGGACATTCTTACGCTGCACTTCCCAATCCAGCAGTCAACCGTCAGATTCTACCGTTTCACTCCCTCATCAGAAAATCCTTGAATTCACGGAACGACGGCAGCATTTGGACCGACTTCTTTTCGCCATCCATAAACGCTTTCAAACGTTCCGGAATCGCGACATCTCCACCCGTAAAAGAATCAACCGTTTCTTTAAACTTCGCAGGATGAGCTGTTTCCAGACAAATTCCAACCTCATCATCCGCCAAACATTCAGAAATAGCCCTGTAGCCCACAGCTCCATGAGGATCCAGCAAATAATTCTCCGTCTTGAATGTTGACGCCAATGTCTCTCCGATCTGAGCATCAGAGTATGTCACACCAGAAATGTCACTTTTAATCTTCTCCCACGAACAGCCGTACAGGTCAAGTATTCTTGCAAAATTGCTTGGGTCGCCAACATCCATTGCGTTGGCGATTGTCTGAATTGACGGACGAGGATTGTATTTGCCTGTTTCAAGATACTCATAAACCACATCATTGCTATTGTTTGCCGCAATGAATCGTTTTATCGGCAAGCCCATGCGCTTCGCTATAAGTCCAGCCGTAAGGTTGCCAAAGTTTCCGCTCGGAACCGCAACAACGATCTGTGACAAATCTTCTTTCCCTGCAGCAGCCAGCTGTGCATATGCATAGAAATAATAGAACATCTGCGGCAGGAATCTTGCGATATTGATAGAGTTGGCACTTGTCAATTTCATATGAGCGTTAAGTTGCTCGTCCATAAATGCCTTTTTCACCAATGCCTGACAGTCGTCAAATGTCCCGTCGACTTCAACCGCCGTTATATTCCGTCCCAATGTCGTGAATTGAGACTCCTGTATATGACTCACCTTTCCTTTCGGATAAAGCACGTAAACGTGCACGCCATCCACTCCGAGAAAGCCGTTGGCCACTGCGCTGCCGGTATCGCCAGACGTGGCCACAAGCACATTGACAGGGCGTTTGTCTGAATCCTGTGCATTGAAATAGCCAAGCATACGGGCCATGAATCTTGCTCCTACATCCTTGAACGCCAATGTCGGACCGTGATACAGCTCCAAACAATAACGTCTATCCGCAACCTTATGCAATGGTATGTCGAAGTTCAGTGCGTCATAGACAATACGTTTCAACACGTCAGCGTCGACATCTTCGCCGAAAAGCGAATCTGCCACCGCATAAGCGATTTCCTGGAGCGACAAGCCTCCTATATTTTTAAAAAACGCAGCCGGCAAAGTCTTTATCGATTCCGGCATATAAAGTCCCTTGTCAGGAGCAAGCCCTTTTATTATCGCTTCTTTTAGCGTCACCTCGGATGCCGCTCCGTTCGTACTATAATATCTCATTATGCCCTATTTTAGCAATTCTTTTATAAAACCATCTGTTTCAAGCGTTCCCAACGAACCATTTATTGCAGAACACTCATTATATTCACTTATGCCATCGGCATTTTCTCCTTTGGAATAAATCATAAAAGGCACTGGATTCGACGTGTGAGTCTTTAATCTGCATGGCGTAGGATGATCGGGCAGCACGGCTATCCTAACAGATTCCTGCATCCTGTCGGCCGCTTCAACAATAGGCTTGCACAAACGCTGGTCAAGATATTCAATAGTGCGAGTTTTTAATGCCACATCGCCTTCATGTCCAGCCTCATCGCTCGCCTCCACATGAACAAACACAAAATCATTGTTTTTCATCGCCTCTATAGCGGCCTTGGCTTTTCCCTCATAGTTCGTGTTCCACAATCCAGTCGCGCCTTCCACAGCCACAGGCTTAAGCCCGGCATACACGCCGATTCCACGGATCAAGTCAACAGCGGAAATAACCACACCGCTTTTTATGCCAAACCGCTCCGCCAATGTAGGCATTGACGGGCGATAACCTGGCGACCACGGCCAAATGCTGTTCGCCGGATCTTTCCCCTCTGCAATACGCTTTTTATTTACAGGGTGATTTGCCAACAACACTTGCGACTTCAATATCAAGTCATTTATCAAATCAGCCGTTTCCTCGGCTTCCGGCACATCCGCCTTAACAAGCACTTCGCGGAAAGGCGTTCCCGGCACATCGTGTGGTGGTGTGCAGTCTATACGCTTGTCTCCACCTCTAATTTTCAACAAATGCCGATATGAAATCCCAGGATAGAAGCGCACCGTGTCAGAGCCTAATTTCTCAGAAAGGAAGGCAATCAATTCCGCAGCCTCCTCATCAGAAATGTGTCCAGCAGAATGATTCTTTATTTTACCATTCTCAACGCAAATCAAGTTGCAACGCATTGCCATTTCTCCACGTTCAATATCCACCCCGATGCTTGCCGCCTCTAAAGAGCCACGGCCCTCAAACGTTGTCGGAAGGTCGTAGCCGAGCACCGACATATTAGCCACCTCACTTCCCGGATGGAATCCTTCAGGCACTGTCTTAAGCATTCCCATCCTCGACCTGGGTGCCATATAGTCGAACGTCGGAGTATCAGCCGCTTGCAATGGCGTTTTTCCATTCAATGACGGTATAGGCTCGTCTGCCATACCGTCACCAAGTATAATCACATATTTCATTATTATCTGATATTTGCTATGCTTATAATATCCGCGAAGACTCCTGCGGCGGTAACTTCCGCGCCTGCTCCATATCCTTTGATTTCCATAGGATACTCCTTATATCTCTCCGTGGTTATCAATATTACATTGTTACTGCTTTCCAATGAATAGAACGGACTGTCGGATGCCACTTCCTCAAGACCGACAGTTGCCTCGCCATTCTCAAGCCGCGCGACAAAACGCAAAGCCCGTCCAGATTGCGCCGTTGCCGCCCTTCTTTTCTCAAACTCATCATCGATAGATGCAATGTTATTGAAGAAATCCTCCGTTGTTCCCTGCATCAACGATTCCGGAACAAACAAATTTTTCTTTACATCTTCAGTTTCTATCCGATATCCGGCTTCTCTCGACAAAATGACCAACTTGCGCACAACATCCTTCCCACTAAGATCCTCTCTTGGGTCAGGTTCACTGTAGCCGGCTTCTTTCGCCATCATTACAGCCTTGCTCAACGGCACTTTTTCCGACAGTACATTAAATATATAATTCAACGTTCCCGACAGCACTGCCTCTATTTTCAATATCTTGTCACCTGAATTTATCAGACTGTTTATTGTATTGATAATCGGCAGTCCGGCGCCAACATTTGTCTCAAACAAGAATTTCACATCACGCTTGCGGGCTATCTGCTTCAGCTTCTTATAATTATCATATTTAGATGATGCCGCCAGCTTATTTGCCGCCACTACATTTACATTGTGCGACAACAGCCGGTCATACATTGCGGCAATATCCTTTGTTGCCGTGCAGTCGACAAACACAGGATTGAAAATGTTCATCTTTATTATTTCATCACAAATCGTTGTCGGACTGGCTACCATCTCCGATTTGCCAAGGATATCGGCATAATGCTCTATGTCGATTCCATTTCTGTCGAATATGCAATGATGAGAGTTGGCGACCCCCACAACGTTGAGTTCCAATGCCTTATTATCCTTTAGATTGGATTGCTGATGGCGAATCTGCTCAATCAGACGCTTCCCGACATGACCCACTCCGACAATAAACAAATTCAGCACCTGATATTCCGACAGGAAGAATGAGTCGTGAATCACGTTGAGCGTCTTTCGCAAATTATCTCCATTCACAACAAACGAAATGTTTGTCTCGGAAGCGCCCTGCGCGCAGGCAATAACACTAATACCACTCCTGCCCAATGAATTAAACAGCTTTCCAGCAATGCCTGGAGTGTGTTTCATATTCTCTCCGACAACCGCTACAGTAGCCAGGTTTTTCTCGGCGGTGATACTTGTTATCTCTCCAATCTCTATTTCTTTCTCAAACTCCTTGTTCAACACCGCCACAGCCAGATCGGCATCATCGCTTTTCAATGCAAACGTCGTGTTGTGTTCCGAAGAAGCCTGCGACACAAGAAACACACTGATGCCATTCTGAGCAAGGCATTGGAAAATCCGCGAATTGATTCCAATCACTCCCACCATTCCAAGTCCAGACACAGTAACCAATGACGTGTCGCTGATTGAAGAAATTCCTTTAATAGCCCGTGAGTCCTCGTGCACCACATCATTGGAGATCTTTGTTCCAGGAGCTGCGGAATTGAACGTATTCTTTATTATGATTGGAATATTCTTGTGAAACACCGGATAGATTGTAGGCGGATACACAACCTTTGCACCAAAGTTGCACAGCTCCATCGCTTCAACAAACGACAATTGGTCGATAACGTAGGCATTGCTTATCACTCTCGGATCAGCCGTCATAAACCCATCAACATCCGTCCAAATTTCCAACAGACGGGCATTCAACGACGCTGCGATAATCGACGCTGTATAATCGCTACCTCCTCTGCCAAGATTTGTTATATCGCCATTTTCTTTATCAGAAGATATAAAGCCAGGCACAACTGCCACATTTCCGGAAAAACGGTCAAACACACTGCGAACAAGACTCTCCGTAGTCGGAAAATCCACCACATGCTTATTGAATTGCCTTACTGTCTTTATGAAATTCCGCGAATCAAAATATTGTGCAGAATCAATAATTCTGCTTATAATCGCCGACGAGAGTCGCTCGCCATAACTGACAATTATATCCAATGAACGGGAAGACAAATCCTTTATCAATGCCACTCCTCGATAAATGTTGCCAAGTTCTTCCAGCAAAGGATCCACAACCGAGTGCACATCCAAAAGCTTGTCTTTTGGCACCATCCCATTTATCACATCATTGTGACGCTCTATTATTTTTGCATAATTTTGCAGATATGATGTATCCCCCTTGGAGGCCATTCGTGCAGTCGCAATAAGCATATCTGTTATACCGCCCAATGCCGACACTACGACAATCACCGGTTCTTCCTCACTCTCGACAATTCTTTTCACGTGGGTCAGGCTTTTCACCGTGCCCACAGATGTTCCTCCAAACTTTAATACTTTCATATAATCGTTTTTGTAGATTTATAAAATCGGGCATAAAGGTACACATTTCATATGACTAATTCAACCCAAACTGCATTTTTATTATCATTTCGACAGATATTAAGGCTTTTTGCTTTCATTTACCCTCCATATCGCACCATCAGAGTTGATTTTGCAACATCGCACACAAAATGCGACATTAAAACAATTCCATAACACAACATTGGAAGAAATGCCTTAATTTTGCACTGTCTTAGCACAATGTTATGAGATTTGAATTATTTTTTGCCAAACGATTACAATTAAACAAACAGACAAACAACGGACGATCCGCTGTTTCGACCCTCAATGTCGCCATAACCGGAATGATTCTGGCTATAGTCATAATGGTTGTTGCGGTATCGGTTGTGACTGGATTTAAATCAACTATAATAAACAAGATAACCAACCTTGACAGCCATATAAAAATCTTCAACAAACACCTTGACAGTTCCGACAATATGATCAGAAGCTACATTGACTTCAACAGCGAGCTGTCTACCCTGCTGTCTTCAAAAGCCGACCCGAGAATCAAGTCTGTCTACCTCATCAGCGAGATTCCATGCGTGTTGAAATCGCCCGACGGATTTTCAGGATTGCGATTTAAAGGCGTTTCCGACAACTATGACCTGTCATATCTTCGCAGCACATTGACAGTTGGGAAAGCCGACATTTCCGGGAACAACGTGCTTGTATCAAAGGCCACCGCCGATAAACTGCAGCTCCACATCGGCGACCGCCTATACATCTATTTTATGAACAACCAACAAGTCAGGATGCGCAGATGCAATATTTGCGGAATTTTCAATACAGACTTCGACACTTTCGACGAGCATATTCTTATCGGAAATTTAAAAACTCTGCAGTCTGTAAACCAATGGGACGCCAGCACCGGATCATATATAGGCGTGGATTGCAAATCAGGCAACGACATTGACGACGTAAGAGCCGGCATCATCAACCGCCTGACAAAACGCATAACATCTGGACAGACATCCTTGTCAGGCGAATTCCAACTATCAACCATACGCGAAAGCAATCCCACCCATTTCGCATGGCTCGACTTGCTGAACACCAACATAGCCGTAGTGCTTGGACTGATGGCTTTTGTTGCGTGCTTTTCAATCATCGCATGCCTGATTATCATCGTGTTCAACAGAATAAACACCATTGGCGTACTCAAAGCGCTTGGCGCAACCGACAAAAGCATCCGGTTGATATTCATCGCCATCATGATGAAGATTTTGTTCAGCGCAATCATCATCGGCAATGCCATTGCGTTCGCACTGCTTCTCATTCAGGACAAATTACATATAATCAAACTTGACTCAGAATCATATTTCATGAACTACGTTCCCGTTGAATTCAGCTGGTGGCTACTTATTCTGAACATCGGTATCATTTTGCTGTCTGCAATCGTGCTGCTATTACCCTCATACATCATCTCATCAATAAAGCCGTCAAAGTCAATCCGTTTTGAATAACACAATATATTTGACGGCAACAACACTTACATTTTAGCGAAACAATTCGCAACATTCATAAAAATGATGTACTTTTGTGGAAAAGAAAAAGAAATATGATATTATCCATGACTGGCTATGGTAAATCGACCATCGAATGCAAAGGCAAAAGATTTACCGCTGAAATTAAATCTCTTAACAGCAAACAGATGGACTTGTCCATCAGAATCCCTCAGCAATTCCGCGAATTTGAGTTGCCGATTCGCAGCATCATCTCGCAACGTCTTGAAAGAGGCAAAGTTGATGTCGTAATTTCAGTAGAGACCATCTCTGCCGACTCAACAACTACCATAAATCAGTCTGCAGCTGCAGCCTACAAACTTCAAATTGAAGAATTGGCAAAAAATCTCCAGATACCGCTTCCTCAAGATTGGCTAAGTGTTTTAATCAAACTGCCAGACGTTTTGAAAACTGATGTGTCGGAAATCGATGATGCCGAAAAAGACTCATTGTTCTCTGTTGTGAACAATGCAATAGAAGGACTTGTGGAGTTCCGCACACAAGAAGGCAACCGCCTTGCCACATTCTTTGAAGACAAAATACACAGCATTCAGGAATTGCTCAACGAAGTGCCTCAATACGAGAACGAACGTGTGACAAAAATCAAAAGCCGCATTCAGGAATCGCTTGAGAAACTCGGAGATGTTGGCTACGACAAAAACCGATTTGAGCAGGAAATGATATTCTATATCGAGAAACTTGACATCACAGAAGAAAAACTTCGCTTGCAGAACCATCTCGACTACTTTATCTCGACCCTAAACGGGAACCATGGACAAGGGAAAAAATTGGGATTCATCAGTCAGGAGATGGGCCGTGAAATCAACACTATGGGTTCAAAGGCAAATCAAGCCGAACTGCAAAAGGTTGTGGTCAGAATGAAAGACCAACTCGAACAGATTAAAGAACAGGTGCTGAATGTCATGTAATTATGAAGCAAGGTAAAATCATAATCGTTTCCGCGCCTTCGGGCACTGGCAAGTCGACCATAATTGGAAAGCTTATGGAGGATGCAAATTTGCGCCTGCAATTCTCCGTTTCCGCCACAAACCGCGCTCCACGCAAAGGCGAGACTGACGGTGTAAATTATCACTTCTTGACAACCGAGGATTTCCAACGTCTCATCTCAGAGAATGCCTTTGTTGAATACGAAGAGGTGTATCCCGGACGATTTTATGGAACTCTCAAATCCGAGGTTTCAAAGATTCTCGAATCGGGGCACAATCTCATTCTCGACATTGATGTAAAAGGAGGATTGAATGTAAAGAAGCAGTATCCCGAAGCATTGTCTTTGTTTTTTACGCCACCATCAATCGAGGTCTTGAGAGAGAGACTTGTCGGTCGTGCTACAGACGACATCGACACAATCAACCAACGTGTCGACAAAGCTGCCTTTGAATTGACATTTGCACCACAATATGATGTCAACATTGTAAACGACGACCTTGACAAAGCCGTTGCAAAGACGCGCGAAGTAATTGAATCATTCATTTCCAAATAATGAAAATCGGTGTTTTCGGTGGTTCTTTCAATCCCATCCACATAGGTCACTGCATTGTAGCCAGCCATATTCTGCAATCATCAGAGCTTGACGAGGTTTGGCTCAACGTATCGCCACAAAACCCTCTGAAAGAAGAAACAAGCAATGCGATGTCGCAACACAGGCTGAACATGGCGAGACTTGCGATTGACGGATGCGACGGCCTCAAGGTGTGCGACGTAGAGTTTCACATGCCTGTCCCATCATACACCATATCAACCTTACGCGAATTAAAACGCATATATCCAGACCACGATTTCAAGCTGATTATCGGCAGCGACAATTGGCTTATCTTCGACAGATGGAGAGCCTTCGATGAAATTATCGCCGATTTTGGAGTTGTCATTTACCCCCGGCCTGGATTTCCTCTACCTCCTGACAAAACACTGCCCGACAACGTGGAGATAGTCAAAGCACCTGAAATAGAATTGTCGTCGACTCATATACGCCACTGTGCAAAAAAAGGTCTTGATTTACATTTTCTATTGCCAGACAAAGTGAGAGAATATATTATGTTCAACAACCTTTATAAAAACTGAGCACCAATATGACTGAAATATCAAACAACAGCATTCTGTTCATCGGACTTGCAAACGAGTATTGCCAGACGTTGGAAAGTTGCGCAAATTATGAGAAAAACGAATTTGTCGACAAGCTACTCAAACTCCTGCCACGAATATATATAGCCATTTCCGACTTTAACGAGACGGAGATTGACGACTCTGTCATAATCGATTCATATCTTGATGAAATCTATTATGACAGCGTGCGCCGCAAATTGGAGACTTTGATTGGCGAAGACGACACTATTCTTGAAGTCTTTGAGTCGGATATGAAATTTTCCGACACGCCGATTGCCGTCAGCATATCGGAATATCTTGCCGACATTTTCCAATATCTATACGACTTCCTCCACGCGGCGAAAGACGCGACCAGCGACCAAATCAACGAATGCATGAGCTTCTGTAAGGATAATTTCAAGGTCGTTTGGGGCCAAACGCTCTGTAACGTGTTGAGAGCATTGCACCACATTAAATACGAATATAACTAATATCATTATGGAACGGACAAATGCCTATTCGTTGTTGGATTTTCTCGACAACAGCCCATGCAACTTCTTTGCCACTGCAACAATCCAACGCTATCTTGACGACAACGGATTCCAAGAGCTAAAGCAATCCGAACGATGGAATTTGGAAAAAGGCGGAAAATATTACGTAAAAAAGAACGACACCGCCATTTTTGGATTTGTTATAGGAGAAACGCCTCTTGACCAAAGCGGATTCAATATGATTTCCGCCCATAGCGACTCCCCTTGTTTCAGAATCAAGCCAAATCCAGAAATGCTTGCCGACGGTGTGCTTAAACTCAACACGGAGGTTTACGGCGGCCCTATACTTTACACTTGGTTCGACCGTCCATTGTCGCTTGCCGGGAGGGTCATTGTACGCAATCCACAAAATCCAGCACGGCCAATCACAAAATTGATTGATTTCGCCAGTCCTGTCTTGATTATTCCGCATCTCGCAATCCACTTCAACCGAAATGTCAATGCAGGAAATCCTCTTTCAAAACAGAAAGACATGCTCCCTATCGCTGCAATTGTCAGCGACTCAATGTCGAAAAACAATTTCTTAATAGACCAAATCAAAGAGAGGCTTGAAATTGCCGACTCCAAAGACATTCTGGATTTCGACCTTATGCTCTATAATTACCAGAAATCGCAGCTTGTCGGCTTCAACAAGGAATTCATCTGCTCCGGCAGAATCGACGACCTCAGCATGGCTCACGCAGCATTGTCGGCACTCCTGAACAGCGACAACCCCGCAACGACAAAAGTCATGGCAATATTCGACAACGAAGAAACGGGCAGCGGAACAAAACAAGGGGCGGCATCGCCTGTGCTTGCATCAATACTGCATCGTGTCTCAACATGCATGGGGCTCGACGACGAAGGCTTCTACCAAGCTTTGTCCAGAAGTTTTCTTGTTTCTGCCGACAATGCCCACGCAGCACATCCTAACTATCCGGAAAAATATGACCCCACCAACCACCCTAAGATGGGAGGTGGTCCGGTCATAAAGATAAACGCCAACTGCAAATATATGACAGATGCTCATTCTTCCGCCATCTTCAAGGAAGTCTGCCATGCAGCCAACGTACCTTGCCAGTATTTCGTAAATCATTCGGATGTGGCGGGAGGATCGACTTTGGGCAACATTCTCACGTCGCAAATCGACATTGACGGTGTCGACGTCGGCAACCCTATCTGGGCAATGCACTCAGCCATGGAAACAGGCTCCATCGCTGATCATGAATACGCAATTCAAGCATTCATCGAATTTTTCAACACAGAATTATAACCAAAACAAAAAATGGCAAATTCGGGAAGCGAATTTGCCATTTTTGTTTATCCTTGATTCTTCCTAATTCAGTTTAGCCTCAATTTGTCCTACAAACTGACGGAAGTCTTTCTCCACAGAAACGCGCTCCTCGATAGCCTTGCATGCATAAAGCACAGTGGCATGGTTGCGGTTCAGCTTCAAACCGATATTGGTAGACGACATCTTTGCGTGTTTCTTGGCAAGCATCATCACCAACTGGCGCGCATCGGCTACCTCACGCTTTCTCGACTTGCCATAGAGCAAATCCTTGTCAATGCTGAACTGCGAGCATACAGCGTCGACAATCACATCAAACGTCACCTGACGGCGGCTCATCTTGACTGAGTTGGACAACACATTTCTTGCCAAATCGACAGTCAGAGGCAGATTAAGAGCCGTAGAATGCGCCATCAACGACACGAATACACCTTCTATCTCACGCACATTGTCCTTCACATTCTCTGCCACATAGTCCACAATGTCTTCCGGAATTTCAACACCGGCCTGAAGAGCTTTTTTCAAGAACACATTACGGCGCAATTCATAGTCCGGGCTCGACAATTCCACCGTCATGCCCCATTTGAACCTCGACAACAAACGAGGCTCCATTCCATCCAATTCAGACGGAGGACAATCGCACGACAATATCAAATGTCTTTGTTTGTTGTGCAAATGATTGAAAATATGGAAGAATGTGTTTTGTGTAGCCGTTTTGCCTGCAAATTCCTGGACATCGTCCATAATAAGCATATCAATGCTTTGATAGAAATTTATAAAGTCATTGACCTTATTGTTTCTTACCGCTGTAGTATATTGCGACTCAAACGTACGGGCGCTGAGATAAAGCACACGCAAATCAGGGTTCTCCTCCTTCATGCCTATACCTATTGCCTGAATCAAATGAGTCTTTCCAACACCTGTTGGACCGAATATAAACATCGGGTTGAACGTTTGTTTTTCAGGATGTCGAACAATCGCATTAGCTATGGTAAATGCCAATTTATTGCTTTTGCTCTCGCAATAATTCTCAAATGTATATATCGGATTCAACTGTGAATCGAGCGCCACGCTCGAAAAACGGTCCTGCTGCACAAATGGATTCATTTCCTGCACTGCAGGACTCTTGTGCGGCACCTGTGTTATCACATGCGATTCCGGCACATCTTTTACAATGTCATAAGAATAGTTCAACTTTATTCCCTTGCCATACACGCGGAACAAAGTTGCACGCAACAAATCAAGATAGCGACTTTCAAGCACCTCTGCGTAGAAGTTTGTCGGGACACGCAATGTCAAGACATTGTTTATAAAACTTTCTTCTACAATAGGGGCGAACCAGGTTTCATAAGGAACCGGGTCCGGCCCGAGATTATCCTTAATAATCTCTTGGCACTTTTTCCATCTTTCGCTATTGTTTGCTGTCATTATCTCACTGTATTTCCAAATGCAAATTTTGTAATATATTTCGGATTAAACAAATGTAAAATAATTTGTTTTTTTCACAACACATCCAACACCAACAATATCAAGCAGTTACAAAACTTTCCAAGCTCACCCGCGCATTTAGTCGTAACCTGTTGACTGTCTGATGTTTACATTTTTCAGCACAAGACACCGTAATTGGCGCAACAGATGCAACATACTTCCTAATTATTAGGATTTTAATCCACCTGAAAAACAAATAAGTTCCGACGGCTTATTTGGAACCATTCCGAATAAGCCGTTCAAAGATTTATCTAAAACAATTTGAAATTTACGTACTTTTTCGGATGAGCCTTTAGGTCGATGAGTAAAGAGTCCAGACTGTTCACCGTAGAATCGATGTGGTCATAAAGCCCCCTGTCGTTAAGCAACAAGCCCAAAGAGGAGTCTGTTCCGTTCAGTTTTCCCGTAAATGTTTTCAGATTGGCCGTTGTCGATTTCACGTTATCCATAGTCTCAGACAAAGGCAACTCCTTAAGTTCTGCACTCAACTGCTTCAAGTCAGCTGATATTGCAGTCAAATCCTTAGTCAGCCCATTCACGTTGCTGACCATCGGGTCGATTCTCTGCGATGTTGCCGCCAAACGTGCCGTAAGCAACTCTATGTTGGCCGATATCGCATCCAGACGCGTAACTGTTTTCTGTAATGCCGGATTGGCAGCCAAAGAATCCACGTGTGCCAAGATGCTGTTTAGTTTTGGCAGCATTTCAACCACCTGAGGCAACACCTCGGTTGAGATATCTGCCATCATGTCTTTCTGGCTCTCTCCTTCCATCTCCGAGCCGGCTTCCACATAAGAGTTGCCCGGAGCCATCTCTATCGCCAACGCACCTGTTCCAAGCAAGCTTACAGCCTTTGTGAATTTAGTGCCTTTTGTCAATTTGACAGAAGAGTCCAGATTTACTTCCACCAACACATTCCCAGGATGCTCATAGTCATATTCCATACCTGTCACCTGCCCCACTTTCATTCCGTTAAGCGTAACAGGAGCCGCCTCCGCCAAGCCGGAGACATCCTTGAATGCCACATAATATAAATTTGACGATTTGAACACATTGATGCCTTTCAAGAAGTCAATTCCGATAAATAGGATTGACAAACTAATCACCAAAATCAAACCGATCAATATCTCTCTTGTAAATATTTTTTTCATAATTAACTATTTTATTCTTTGTCCATTCTTAAACTCGACGATAAAAGCATCTTCAAACAGTTCTTGCACTTCAGCAAGCGACTGCAATGCCTGTCGCTTGTCGAAAGTAGAAGCCGTTGTGTACTTAAAGACGCCTCCATCCTCATAATATTCTACATTTTTCAATCCCTTGAATTGTCGAGAAGTCAACGGCAATCTTTTACCACTCGACAAGAATTGTATTCTATATTCCACTTTATTACGATTGCTTTCAGCAACCGTTGTCCTCCGCTTCTCAGGTGTTCTGTTTTCCTCCACCTTGTCACGGTTTCTACCATTTTTATAATAGTCATAACCTTCTTTATATTGGCAAAAAGCATTGAACAATGATTTAGCCAATTTCTCCTGGCCATCGTCCGACGACAGGAATTTCTCCCTTTTAGGATTGCATATGAAATCAAGTTCGACAAGCACTGCCGGCATTCCCGTCTTGGCAAGCACCCAGAAGCCCGCCTGACGCACGCCCTTGTCCACTTGTCCGCACTTTTTGAACTCCCCCTGCACGTATGACGCGAAATTGATACTTTGCTCCATGTGCTTGCTCTGATTCAATTCAAAAATGATATATGATTCGGCAGAGTTAGGGTCGAATCCTTGATATTTTGCAGAATAATCATCCTCAAGTTCAATCACCGAATTCTCGCGCTTAGCCACCTCAAGGTTTTCATTAGACCGATGCAGTCCCAATGTATATGTTTCCGACCCAGTGACCGTATAGCGGCTTGGCGATTTTTTGTCAACTGAGTTAGTATGTATCGACACGAACAAATCACCTTTTGCTTTGTTTGCTATATTTGCCCTGTCCTGCAATGAAACGAAAAAATCCGCATCCCTTGTATAAACGACTTTTACATTCTTGCAATGTTTCTTCACCAGTTCGCCAAACTTCAATGCAACGCCAAGATTCACATCTTTTTCCATTGCGTAGTCGCCCACCGCCCCGACATCTTTTCCTCCATGTCCGGCATCGATGACCAACACAAAATCTTTTGCCACTGCATTAACGCAAAATGCAGCGACGAATACCAACAAAAGTAACGTTCTCAAGAATCTCGACTTCATATTTTCAATTTCTCTACAAAAGTACGATTTTTTGTCGAATTATAGAATTACGCATTTAGATTAAAATAATATCCATTCAAATTTCCATATCTGACTTTTTAAATATATTTTTATGCCCATATATGTCCATAATTGTTTCCGCTTCGTCTGGCTCTCGCCACAAGACTCAGCTGGCAACATGCCGGATTATACTGCAATCCAACACATTGCAACGGCAGAATTACCGTTGGCGACAGTTGCGATGCGCAGAATACGTCTCAACCTGACGAAGTCAGAATCCTCAATGCCGGATTATTTCTTCGTCAGTTGAGCAGCGCCGCATTTTCCCAAAAGAGAAACTTTTGTGAACTTAAGAGACATAAAATATTTACTGACATTTAAACATTTCATAGAAACTCAACAGCAATGGCTACTAAAATATTCGGATTAATCGGCTACCCTCTCGGGCATTCTTTCTCTCGGAAATTCTTTAATAACAAATTCCGCAACGAGGACATAGATGCCGAATACCGCAATTTTGAGATTGACGACATTTCACTTGCCGAAAACATTTTCCTCCAATCCGAAATATGCGGTCTGAACGTGACTATCCCATACAAACAACAGATAATCCCTCTTCTAAACGAAGTGGACAAAGACGCGCAAGCAATAGGCTCTGTCAATGTCATCAAATTCGTGCGCAAGGGCGAGCTTGTAAAAACAATCGGCTTCAACACTGACATCATCGGATTTCACGACTCTATTGCTCCACACATCCGGTCTCACCACAAATCTGCCTTGATTCTCGGCACAGGCGGAGCCAGCAAAGCCGTGGCTCATTGCCTACGCTCACTCGGAATATCAATCGATTTTGCCTCGCGCACATCAGGAAACGGGAAAATGGCTTATACAGACCTGACGGAACAGATTGTTTCCTCTCATCAAATTATTGTCAACACGACACCTCTCGGAATGTTTCCCAACGTAGACGCCTGCCCCGACATCCCCTATCAAGGAATCTCATCAAGCCACATCTGCTTTGACCTGACATACAACCCTGCAGAGACATTGTTTCTCCGCAAATCGAAGCAATACGGCGCCGACACAATAAACGGTATGGAAATGCTTATCGGCCAAGCCCTCGCTGCCTGGAGAATCTGGAATGACTAAGCGGTCCTTCTCTTTTGCTGCCAATCCTTTTCTAAAGATAACCATTCCTTTTGCGGTTGGCATACTCCTGTTCGACATAGGAGACAGATGCTTTATGCCGTCTTTTCTTGCCTTGGGCACAGCAATATGCCTCATTGCAAGAATGTTGCTCACCAAGACATACAGATTCGGCATCTGGCACATCTTCTCAAACATGTCGCTTCTTCTTATGTTTGCCTCGTTCGGATGGCTATGCTCCTATCTCAACACACCAAACAACATTGATGAGCGATTCATCGGAAAAGAAATAGCGTTTTCCGGAACAGTTGATGAAATCCGGCAACGTGACTTTTCCTCCGACCTGACTGTCGCTGCTCAAATCGGACAGAAGGAAACGAAACTGCGACTTATTACCATACACAACGACTACTCCATCCATGTCGGTGATGTGATTGCTTGCCGCGGAACCATCGAGCCTATAACGAGCACAAACAACCCATATTCTTTCGACTATGCCTTATACATGAAGCGACAGGGCATTTTATACGAATGCCCGCTGAAAGAAGGGGAATATTCAATCACCGGGCATAAAAACAGCCTACGCGCATGGACTGACCGCACAAAGCAAAAAATAATACATCTCATCCGACTTTCCGGCATTAGCAATGGCGCAGCAAGCCTTTCTATAGCATTCTGCACCGGCGACCGCCGCTACATGTCGGATTCTGACAAGCAAGCATTTTCTCAAGCTGGGCTTGCGCACATTCTTGCGGTAAGCGGGCTTCACATCGGTGTAATCACAATTATCCTGTCCGCCCTTTTGTTTCCCATCAGAGGCCCGCGGATGAACAAATTCAAATTTTTCACCATCCTCGCCTGCATTTGGTTTTATGTTGCATTTACCGGGCTGTCCAGCTCTGCCATAAGAGCCGCCATCATGGTTTCATTTGTTTATGCGTCAAAAATATTTTTACGCAAGCATTCATCCATCAACGCTCTTGCCGCCTCCGCCTTCTTCATCTTGATATTTTCCCCCAATGCAATTTATGACGTCGGATTCCAATTGAGCTTTCTCTCCGTGACAGGCATCCTTCTCTGGGCAAACAACCTGCTGCCGCGTTCATCAAACCCTATCCTCAACTATGCGTCATCATCCCTGTCTGTCACATTGGCTGCACAATTGGCAACCGCACCACTTATCATTTACTATTTCAATTCATTCCCTACAAGCTTTTTCATCACAAACTTTGTCATAGTTCCTTTGCTGCCATTGATACTGCTTCTGAATGTATCCGCGATAGCAATAGCCGCATTGGGATACCAACTTGGCGCATTGATTGGTTTTATCGACTTGCTTTACGAGTATATGATTCAAACATCCCACTTCTGTATCAACTACCTGCCGGCGGTCAACAACATTTGGATTGACGGGCTCTCCGCCACTTTGCTATCCGCATCGGCCATAATCGCCGGACTGATGCTTGAATTCTCAGCCACACGCATTTTGAAATACGCTTGTGTTGCCTTGCTTTGCGCTGTCGTTGCATCCGTCACGGCAAACAATCTTGCAACGCCGAAATCCGGACATTTCATCGCTTCGGAATACAGTTCAACCGACATCGTGGCTTTTCAAAACGACAAATTATACATTCTGAATTCTCTGAATGACACCATTCTTGCAAAAGATTTTATTGCCAATGCAGATAAATTTTTAGCGAGGCATCGTTTTGACTCCATCGTATACGACCGTGACAGTCTAAACCCCGATGGCATCCGTTTTTCATATCCATTCGCATGGATCAATGGCAAAAGCTACGTTTTTGTTGTCGGAAATTATCGCAAGCTTCACGATAAAAACGACAAACCGACAAAGGTTGACTATGCTGTTCTCACCCGTAGGTACTACAACCAACTTTCAGACCTGCCTGACTACTTTGACGCCGACACCGTCATTATTCCAAGAGAGATTTACAAAGAGCGGCGGGACACACTGATTGATTATGCGCGAAAAAACAAAATTCCATTCCGAGCGGATTAATCCACGCGTCCGGAACACACATATGTTCTAATATAATACTTCTCTTCCAGACTGCTGACAATAACCCCCTTGCTTGAAGAGGCATGGATAAATTTATCATCTTTAAGGTAGATGCCCACATGGTTGATTTTTCGCGACGAACCCGTTTTGAAAAAAACAAGATCTCCGGTTCTCAATTGGCTACGTCTGATTTTACTGCAATTCTTGTCGCGTATCGCCGCTGAATTACGTTCCAACGATTTGCCATAGACCGCCTTATACACCTGCGACACAAAGCCCGAGCAATCGCAACCTTTTTTAGTGTTGCCCCCATAGCGATAAGGCACACCAAGCCATTTTTCAGCAACGGTAAAGAGTTCTAAATTTTCTTTGTCGTGCTTTCCTATGCTGATGCCAAGACGCCTCGACAAATAGCCATACGAATCTACCGCAACAACCTCCGAATTGGGAGAACCGGGAGTATCTGTGGTTGTCACTTTCTTAGATGTATGGCATCCCGTCAGCAGGGCCGCCATTACAGACATGGCAAACGCCAATATAGCCAATCGTTTCATTCCGACAAAAGTAAAGGAAGACGATAAAGCCGAAGAGCCCTACCATCCTCCTGTTTATTTTATTCTTATTACTTTTCCTCTTTGGGCTCCTCTTCCTTGTTTTCCGGCTTGCAGAATTCCGTATAGCCGGCATCAATCAGCGAGTTATACCAAGATATAACTTTCTTGATGTCTGTATTATACACACGTTCGCGGTCATAATTTGGAAGAATTTCCGCAAAGAATTTCTCCAAAAAAGCGTCAGTTTTATAATCTGCCACTTCCAATTTCTTGCCCTCTTTATCGTAAATAGTCTGGAACACCTGCGACAAAGGAACTTCTTCCTCGTCGGTATAAATAGCGATATCTCCCAACGACACAATTTTATCGTGAGAATATGCAGGTGTACGTTTCTTTGTTGTCAAAGACTCTACAATAAGCATATTTTTTCCTTGCGAAACCAGCTTGAACAAGCCTGGCTTGCCGGATATGCATAGAATGTTTTTAATCATAATCTACTTCGTATTTTGTTTATTAAACATTGTTTTCAATAAGTTTTGCACCTGTACAATGACAGAGTTGCTTCCATAATTTTCAACCACCGATGTAGGCACAGAAAATTTGTGGTTGTCATTTTGGCTATCGATTCTCTTTCTCACATCCTCCTCAGGCATATTGTTACGGATCATGACCCTCGCCACGCGGATATCTTTTGGAGCATCAACCACCCACACTTCATCAACAAGCGTTTCCATCCCACTTTCCCTCAGGATGGCAGTCTCGACAAAAACCAAATCCTTCTGCTCGGCAACCGACCATTTCTTTATGTCGGCAATTACCGCCGGATGGACAATGGCATTCAGTTTTCGCAAATTTTCCGAATTGCCAAACACCAAGCTCGCCAATTTCTGCCGATGTATGACCCCATCCACAACCACATCCTCACCGAATGCATTCTGAAGTTGCCGTTGGATTTCTGCATCATTGTCCATTATCCGCTTCGCTTGGCTGTCACAGTCATAAACCGGATAGCCCTCCACGCGCAAAAGTCTTGACACTACACTTTTGCCACTTCCGATACCGCCAGTTATAGCAACCGTCTTCATTATCATTCAATTATATATTCCACACTGTCCACAGGCAACGAGACGCCTTGAAACACATTCGATTTGGCTGTGTGCAACAGAATTTTATTCTTGCCATTTTGCACGTCTCTATAGTCAACAAACACCACTGGCGATTGTGACGTATTCTTATTATACACGCTTAACGGCACAAGATATGATATCTTTACTGTTGCCGGAAACGCCACCAAATGCTCTCCTTCAGGACAATTGGCAACCGTTATTGCCACTTCCTGCTCCTTGCTCACCAATGGTTCAACCGGGATTGTTACCACGACAGAATCAGGCTCTATTCGCACATTTTCTTTCTTCAGCAACGCCACCTTAACGGTTTCTGACTCTTTCAGATTGTGGCGCACAATATGCTTTGTCAACACTGCTTCTATTGAGCTCAGATTGTCGACATCAGAAAACACGGTAACATACCCTGGTGTCACTTTCACATTCCCGTTCACCACATATTGCAAGTCGGAGGTGAAGTCGCCATCAACCACAACCGGCACTTTTTTTCCTGGATTGGTCGTGTATCTTAATTCCAATTGCTCTGGAGAGAACGCATCGATACTGGCATCCTTGCCAAACGCCTCGCGCAGTAAATCCTCAATATTTTGCTTAGCCAAGACCACCCGGCCTTTGCCATCTGCAAAACGGCCGAAATTGATCGACACCTCCGGGATGGCTCCCACCATGTACCTGACAAAAGCATAGCCGTTGTTTCTTACCGATACATCGATATATTCAGGAGCATCCGTTATCAATGTAGTGCCTTCCGGTATCCCGTCTATTGTCAGTTTAACCTTGTAGTGCGTCTGCATTGAATTTCCAAGCGTCAGCACCGACCAGAAAATTGCGGATATGGTAACAAACAAAACATACAGCAACACATCCCTTCCCCTCGCCGAGGAAAAGAACATTTTCACGTTTTTGTACCACTCCATTGCCATATATAGAAAAAGCCATTCGCCAAACCAATTTGTCCAGTGAATGGCTTAAATCTTAAACGGTTATTTTCTTATTTAGCTTGTTGAGCTGCGTCGATTGACGGATATACCGAACCTTTGTCAATGCTGATTTTCACATTGTCGGCAATCTCAAGGACAAAATGAGTTTCCTTTATTTCTTTGATTGTTCCGTAAATACCACCAGCAGTAATAACTTTATCACCTTTCTGTATGCCTTCACGAAATTTCTTGATTTCTTTCTGTTTCTTGTTTTGCGGACGAATCATAAAGAAATAGAATACGGCAATCAACAACACAATCATAACGATTTGCATAAATCCGCCGCCTTGCGCATCTGTGTTAAGAAGAATTGAATTCAATAACATATCCATAAATTTTTGTTTTTAATATCTACTTCGTCTCTCTATTCAAGAGTTTATATGCAAAGATAAAAATATTCAACGAATAGTCTATCTGTTCTGCCTAATTTTTTGCCAAAAGGCCATCTTTCTTCAAATGCACAATGATTGCATTCAATATTCCGTTCACAAACTGACCACTCTTTTGTGTGCTGTAATATTTCGCTATCTCGATATATTCATTAAGCGTGACCTTAGTCGGTACCGACGGCACATTTTCAACCTCCGCCAAAGCGACGAGAAGCACGACAACGTCCATAAACGCCAACCGGTCAATGTCCCACGACTCCTTGTTGACAAAATTTTCAATAAGAGCCATGTATTTATCATGATTTTGGACGGCACCCATAAACAATTTTTCTCCGAGGGCACGGTCTTCAGAATCCTTGAACTGAGGCAGGAGTTCCACAAAATCATCCTCTGCAAACCGCTTGATTGTTTTCAGCACAAAAGTGCCGATTGTTTCCAAATCATCATTCCAATAAATGGATTTTGCCTCAAGCACATCCGAAAGATTCTCATCAACAAGAACAATCTTGCGCATCACCTCTCTCCAAAATTCGCAATCCGCAGCCAACGACCGGTTTTCATCGGCCATATAGTCGCTATATATCTCAGAATTGAGAATCTTATCCAGTGCAAGGCGCAAATAAATCTCCTCCGAATCCCATGAAAGAGGAAGTGCCTTCAGATACTCATTAAGCATCTCATTATCGCGCAATTTGGCGACAAACAGATTGTCTATAAATTTAGTATTCGGATTCAAATCAGCCTCGTCTGGGAGATATTTGTTACGGGCATTGTCAAGCCGTTGCTCTTGAAGGTTTGTCAACGCAATCGGTAGTATAAGGAGATAGTGGTACAATTCATAAGATTTATCCATGCTCTGAGACAATGTTTTCAAAGCCTCACTCATTTTCATACCATCTTTTGTCAAAAGATATGAATAGACCATTTGAACCACCTTGATTCGTATAAGAACTCTATTTATCATATTTCCTTGTTATTTCTTTGCAAAGATACCTATTTTATCATTATCATCAAAGCGCATCAGCGAGCATGCGCTGTCTTATCACCTCATAAATCATTATTCCAGCGGCAACCGACACATTCAACGAATTGACTTTTCCACGCATCGGAATTGAAGCAAGACAGTCGCACAGACGCAAATTTTCCGGATTGATACCTGTTTCCTCCGCGCCCATTACTATCGCGACAGGCGATGTAAAGTCAAACGTGGTGTAGTTCTGACTTGACTTCTCAGTCGCACCAACTATTGTGAAGCCACTGTCTTTAAGCGTCTTTATCGTCCTGTTCAAATTAGCCACTCTCGCCACAGGCAAGTGCAGCAATGCGCCCGCCGAGGTCTTTACCGCGTCGCCATTGACCGACACGCTGCCTCGTTCAGGTATCACAATTGCATCCACCCCAGCGCATTCAGCAGTACGTGATATCGCACCGAAATTGCGTACATCTGTCACCCCATCAAGAAGCAGAATCAAAGGATTCCGACCTGATTCAAACAACTCGGGAATAAGGTTGTCAAGATTGTGGTATGCTACCGGCGACAGGAATGCCAACACGCCTTGATGATTTTTACGCGTGATGCGGTTGATGCGCTCCACCGGCACCTTCTGCACTACAACATCCGGACGGTCTTTCAACGCCGCAAACAACTCATTCGACAAATCTCCCGACAAATCCTTCTTTACAAGAATTTTGTCTATGTCCTTTCCGGTTGCAAGAGCCTCTATGACTGCCCGCATTCCGAAGATATAATCCACTTTATAGTCCATTTTTATATTATTTTCTTATTAACGATTCCGCATTGGCAATCGCCGCCGCATCTATTGCCGCACCACTGAGCATACCTGCAATCTCCAGCACTTTCTCCTTATGGTCAAGCGACTTGATTGCCGTAACAGTCTCCTCTGCGACATCCTGTTTATATACCTTATAATGATGCGTTCCCAAGGCAGCCACCTGAGGCAGATGTGTTATCGTAAGCACCTGTATTTTGTCTGCAATAGAACACATCATTTCTCCAATTCTATTTGCCACTTCTCCCGACACTCCTGTGTCGACTTCATCAAAAACGATGGTCGGCAATTTCATTTTCTCAGCAAGGATTGTCTTGACGCATAACATCAATCTGGAAATTTCGCCACCCGATGCCGTCGTTTCAATAGGCATCGGCTGTTGATTCTTATTGAATGCCACCCTAAACTGCACTTTGTCTTGCCCCGTTGCGCATGGCTGCGTTTGTTCAAACCCTATTTCTCCCCTGAAATTGTTCAGACCAAGAAACGAGGTCTTCCGCTCAAGTTGCGACAAAAACAAAGCGGCGGCATCTTTTCTCGACTGCGTCAACGACAAAGCCAGTTCCGACACTTTTCGGCCGGCACTGTCCATCTGTTCACGCAACGACTGCAGTTCTTCCTCCGAGTTGTCAATCTCATCCAACGACTTTTTCAACGAAGCCTGTATTTCCAACAAGCCATCAACCGTTTCTGCATGAAATTTCTGCTGAAGGCCGTATATCAAACTCAACCTCGACTCAACCCGCTCCAGATCAGATTCATCCCCGCCGATGTTTTGGCAATCCCGTTCCACCGTTTCAGCAATATCCTGTAAGTCAATCTTTGCCGACTCCAACCGCTCCACCATTTCAGATGCGCCATCATAGACATGGCTTATCTGACTCATACTGCGGATTGCACCCTTTATGGCATCAACGGCCGAATTTTCATTTTCCGACAAGGAGTATGACACGAATGACAGACTCTCCTTTATTTGCGTCTGATTTTCAAGCACATTCTGCTCTTTTTCCAAAGCTTCCTGCTCATCAGACTTCAAATTGGCCGTTTCCAATTGATTCAATTGGAAACGGAAATATTCCTCATCAGATTTATTCTTTTCAATTCTGGACTTGGCGGCTTCAAATGCCTTCTTTCCATTTTGAAAAACCTGGAATGCTTCTCTATAATTCTTCAGCAACTCCCCGTTGCCGGAAAGATCGTCAAGCATCGCCAATTGATATGCAGGCTTGAGCAACAACGCATTGCTGTGCTGCGAATGGATATCAACAAGCCTGAGCGTCAACTCAGACAATGTTGCCAATTGAACAGGCATATCGTTGATGAACGCCCGGCTTCTGCCCGATGGCAGAAGTTCCCTTCGCACAATCGTTTCTTCGGGGAAATAGTCCAATCCATAGCTTTCGAAAAGCGCCCTCAAATCATAGTCGCCAATGTCGAAAACCGCCTCTACGACCATTTTCTCTTTGCGGTCTTTCACCGACTTGCTGTCGGCGCGGCTTCCGAGAAGCAACGACAAAGCCCCTATAATTATTGATTTGCCCGCTCCGGTTTCACCTGTTATAATCGACAGTCCGTCATCAAAAGCGACGTCAATATGGTTTATCAGAGCAAAATTGTCAATTGTCAACCGTTTCAGCATGTCCCTTTGGCTAATTTTTTGTTTCTTCTTTTATTTTGTCCAAACGCTCGCGTTCTGTTGGATACAACGGATAAAGCAACTCATAAACACTTTGTTTCTCTGTCTGATTCGATTTTGAATAAACATTCACCAATTCATCCAACTTTGCATCCTTGAACATAGACAACGCCACCGACATCGGCGACACATCATGGATCTGCTTGAGAATACCCAACGATTTTGTGATTACCGACTTGCCTTTTTCCGGGCTCAGCACCATCTCGTCCAACCCCTTCCGGTGATAGTCGTACAGCAATGTCCGAATTGCTTTTGTTGAATTGTCTGTGAATGCGCTCAACACGGCACTTCGGTTTTTATTATCCTCAAATGCTTTCCAGCCTTTTTCGCCTGAGCTCTGCGCCATAGCCACTACATTGGCCGCCTTTTCATAGTAGTAATCGCCACCATTAGGCGAAAAACTATCAAAATCAACAGCCAAAATAAGATAGGCATAGAAATTCAATATCGCTGTCAGGTTGCTCTCCATATTGTTGTCGGAAAACACCAACGGCTCGTTCTCCTGATAGTCAAATTCAATGCTGTTGTCTTTAAAGTTTATCAATGTCGTCGTGTACGAGCTATTATAGACTGGACGTGTCGATTGCACCTGCAATGTCCCCGACATCTTTGTTCCATCTATAGACGACATAGCGAAAAACAGCTTACAGTCAATCTTCTCATTGACCATAAATTGGGCATTACCCCATTGGTTGTTGTTCATATATTCGGCAATGGCTGTCTGCAGGGTGGTAAAAACATTTTTGTCAGTGCCGCTGATTTTGTCTGTGTTTATCTCAACCGAACAGTTAAGTTCTTGAGCGCCCAACAAATGAGAAACCCCCAAGGACATAATCACAACCGCCAATATAACCTTAAGACTCTTCATTGATTGCTATTTCAATTTCAAAACAACATGATCCACAATATCCACCGCCACATCTTTTTTGGGCTTTACAGGCAGACGGAGCATTTCTCCGGAAGAGTCGACTATCGTCACCTTGTTCGTGTCAACACCGAAGCCGCTGTCTTTGTCCTCCAAAGAATTCAAGACAATCATATCAAGATTTTTTCGACGCAACTTTTCCACTGCGTTCTGTTCAGCATTGTCGGTTTCAAGAGCGAAGCCCACAAGCAGCTGCTTGTTTGTCTTGATTTTTCCAACAGCTGCGGCTATATCTGGATTCTTAACCAACTTTATTTCGGGCACACTGTCCTTCTCCCTCTTGATTTTACGGGAAGACATCGATTCCGGACGATAGTCCGCCACAGCTGCACACATCACAGCCACATCAACATCTGCCGTATGAGCCATAACGGCATCATACATTTCCAACGCCGATTCCACCGATATGACCTTAACATTGGCAGACGTTGGTTTGACCGACACCGGACCGCTGACAATGGTCACATCGGCTCCCCTGTCGGCGAATTCATCTGCCACTGCATACCCCATCTTGCCGGATGAATAATTGCCGATGAACCTCACTGGATCTATTTTCTCATACGTCGGACCTGCAGTTACCAACACCCGCTTTCCTTTCATCGGCCGACCTTTGGAGAAATATCCTTCGATGATTCGGAAGATGGCTTCCGGTTCTTCCATTCTGCCTTTTCCAATCAAGTGGCTGGCAAGTTCGCCTTCCTCAGGTTCTATGACAATATTGCCATACGAAACAAGTTTTGCCAAATTACCATGTGTGGACGGATGCTTATACATATCCAAATCCATAGCCGGTGCTACGAACACAGGACACTTAGATGACAAATACGTCGTGACGAGCATATTGTCGGCAATGCCATTTGCCATCTTGCCAATCGTAGACGCTGTTGCCGGCGCGATGACCATAGCGTCCGCCCACAATCCGAGATCCACATGACTGTTCCAACTGCCTGTGTTTGCCGTGAAAAACTCACTTATGACAGGCTTTCCGCTCAAGGCAGATAATGTAACAGGCGTTATGAATTCTTTTCCCGAAGGCGTGATTACGACCTGCACCTCAGCGCCAGCCTTGACAAAGAGTCTAAGCAACGATACCGACTTATAGGCGGCAATGCCGCCTGTTATGCCCAATATTATATGCTTCCCTTTCAGCATTATTTCATTCTTAGTTTAATATTCGTCAAGACGCTCTTGGTATTTTGCGCGAAGTCGCCTTGAAGAATCCAGCCAAAATACCCAGGATCTTTCTTCAATACAGTTTCCACCGGCTGACCTTTATATTTGCCAAAATTGAACACCTCCACATCTTGATCGTTTAGAACAATCCGTCCCGCCAAATCTACGTTTCTGTTCTGTGATGAATATTTTGCAAGAAAATCCACATCATTCTCAAGCGTAGGATAACGGTCAAGCTGAGCCTTCAGCACCTCGTATGTTGCCCGTGTGTCAGCGTTTGCAGAGTGGGCTTCCTCCAAGTTTTTACCACAATAGAACTTATATGCGGCAACAAGTGTGCGCTGCTCCATTTTATGAAAAATAGTCTGTATGTCAACCATTTTTCTTTTTGACACATCAAACTGCACACCTGCTCTATAAAATTCCTCAGAAAGCAACGGCACATCGAATTTATTGCTGTTGAATCCTGCGATGTCCGAGCCCTCGAACACTCGATCCAAATCTTTTGCAATCGTTTTGAACGTAGGTTTGTCTTTGACATCCTCATCAGTTATGTGATGCACCGCCGTTGCTTGCGGCGGAATGGGCATCTCCGGATTCAGGCGTATCGTACGCTCTTCTTCCTTTCCGTTTGGATAAATTTTTATATATGACAACTCCACGATTCTATCCTTGGTGACATTTACTCCTGTTGTCTCCAAATCAAAGAATATCAGAGGTTTCTTCAAATTCAATTCCATTTTACCGACTTTTACATATTAGGTACGACCATAGGCATCAGTAATGCCAACCAATCCTCTTTCTCCGCCTGTTCGATTGGGATAAACAAGCCTGGACGTCCCGGAGCCGACAGTCTCAGAATCAAGTTGTCACTGCTTATGTTGCTGACCACTTCGATTAGTTTATCCTTGTTGAATCCAACCGTAAGCACATCTCCTGAATAATCGCAGTCGAGACTTTCTTTAGCCGACAATGAATACTCCAAATCCTGTGACTTGATTGTTATTTTCGAATCAGAAATCTCCAGCTGAATCAAGCCGCCCTCTGTTGCAAACACAGCCACGCGACGGATGGCGTTTAGGAAGAGTGTCCTGTCAACAATCAACTCATATGGGTTTGACTGAGGTATCGCTGCATTGTAATTTGGATATTTCCCATTTATAAATTGACAATTGACAGTATATGTTTCTGTTTCAAACGACACGCTTTTTGAGTCGATCATCACTTTCACATCGCCCGCCTCTTTCGACAAGATTGAAGACAATATGCTTGCCGGCTTCGTAGGCAATATGAACGAGCCCTCAAATCCCGGTTGCACACGGCTGTTCACATAGCGCACCAGCTTATGGGTGTCAGAAGCCACAAATACTATATCTTCCGGTTTGATGTCCCAAAGCACACCCATCATTATCGGGCGCAATTGATCTGTGCCGGCGGCAAAGATTGTCTTTTCTATACTTTTCGTTATTTCCGAAGCTGGAATTATCATTTCCAATTTTGCTTCAGGCTCCTCTTCTTTTCTCGGATATTCGTTACCGTCGACTCCGACAAACTTATAATCACCGTTGTGATATTGCAAGTGAATCTCAAAATTATTGTCGTCGACCTCAAACACAAGACTTTGATCCGGCAACTCCTTCAGCAATTCAAGCATTCTCTTTACATTGACAGCTACCGATCCTTCTCCCTCGCATTCCAACAATTCCATTCTTGCCGTAATGGTATTTTCCTTGTCCGTGCCAGTCGCAATCAGCATATTGTCCTTTATCGTAAAAAGGAAGTTGTCCAATATGGCAATTGTGTTTTTTTGGCTAACCACTTTGCTCACTGCCGACAAATGCGACAGCAGAGACTTGCTTGCAATTGTAAATTTCATATCTTCGTGTTTTTAATTTCTTATCCAAAATGTCCGGCATCAATTCCAGACATATTTTCTCTTATACAAAAGTAATGCAAATCAAGCACAAAATAAAACTTGCGGCCAACAAATTTCGCTTGCAGAGCATCATTTTCCCGTCCCGTGCGCAGCCAGCGACACGACATCGTCCGACAGACTCACCCGGCCTTTTTTATACAGCAATCCCAAGGCCTTTTTAAAATCCTTTTTACTGCATTGGAACAATGATTTTATCTCCTCCGGTGAAGATGAATCAGTCACATTCATCCTGCCTCCATTGTCTTTAAGATAACCCACAATCCTCCTTGACAACTGAAACACACGGTCGCCGCCGCGCCCTCTCAGCGTCACGTCTATCTTTCCGTCCTCTCTGACATGTTTTACATAAGCCGACAACCTGTCGCCGACCCTGATTGGGTCAAACACATCGTTGTTGTAGACCATACCCCAAAACAAATTGTCGACAACCACCTTGAATCCCAAATCAGTACGCTTCACGACAACGATTTCCACCTCGTCGCCTTCCTCGCATCGCGGAGCCTTGTTGCCGATATATTTGTTCAGCTTTGTGGAGCCCACTATTCTCTTGGTCTCATTGTCAAGATACACATACACGATATAGTCACGGCCCTCCTCAATGTCTACCGCCTGCTCTCTGAATGGGACAAGCAAATCTTTCAGAACGCCCCAATCCATAAAAGCGCCGACCGTCCCTACCGATTTAGCACGCAGAAGCCCCACTTCGCCGACCTCCAAAAACGGACGTTCGGTAGTTGCCACAAGGCGACCACCAGAATCGCGATATATGAAAACGCGCTGCATATCTCCTATTTTCAATTCCTCAGGAGCATATTTTTGAGGCATCAGGATTTCGCCATATTCTTCACCATCAAGATAAAAACCGAAGTCAACTTTTTTTACGACCTCAAGTTCATTGTAGTTTCCAATTTTTATCATATCTTTACACAAAATATCTGCTAATATCGGCATAATTTTTCAATTAGGAGCAATGAAACTATCATTTTTTCACAATATAAACACCAAGCTGTGTTACGCTGGCTGTATTTGTCTAATCGCCGCCTCTGCCTCATGCGGCACTGGCACAGCCAGCAAATCAAGCGACAACAGCATTCAGATAGGTATGGACTCCATCATGGTCTGCGATTCAATCACCGACCAATCCGGAATAAAGGTGACGGCCTCGTTTAGCGCCACGTTTCCCTCCTCTTTCAAGAACTCAAAGAAAGAGGCGGGCAAATTACTGTCAACAATAAATTCCGCAATATTCAATACCACCAATGCCAATATGCCTGACGTTGCGAAGAAAACGGCAGGCGACCGTCTGGCCTCCTACTCGTCCACAGCAGCAGATCCCATTGATGAATCACTCGAGGATGAAACCACGCCAATCTCAAATTTCGGCATCCGTTTGGCGGTCAGTCCCATTTATCACAATTTCGACTTTTTGTGCATGGTGAAGAACTCAACCACAAGCAAGGACTTCAAGCCGTCGTTGGCTTCTAAATCGTTCTACACATTCGACCTGCAATCAGGCAAACGTGTCATGCTCTCCGACATCTTCTCTGAAACAGACATTCTGAAGATAAACGGCCTTCTGCAAAAGCAACTGCTGACCGACACAAAATGCGGAAATTCAGACCAGCTGGCAGACTACGGATACTTCAACGCCGACAACCTATCAGTGACAGAAAACTTCTCACTGACAGACAACGGAATCTCATTCCACTACAACCCCTTGGAGATTGCGTGCTACGCCGTTGGCGAGGTATGCATATCCCTCCCCTACAAAGATTTGAAACAATATATCAATCCGCAATCTCCAATAAACAGGATAGCCAGATAAGAATACGTTATGGACATAATTTCAAAATACTTCCCCGACCTGTCGCCTCGACAGATAGAGCAATTCAAAATGCTTGGACCGTTATATGCCGAGTGGAATCAAAAAATCAATGTCGTTTCAAGAAAGGACATTGACAACATTTACCCCAACCACATTCTGCATTCTCTCGGAATTGTAAAGTTCACAGATTTCAAAGACGGATCCGAGATAATCGACATTGGAACTGGTGGCGGTTTCCCCGGAATTCCATTGGCAATAATGTTTCCAAACACGCACTTCTTGCTTGTAGACAGAACTGGTAAAAAAATCAAAGTAGCCACAGCAATCGCCAACGAGATTGGGCTGACAAATGTTGACTTACGACAGGCTGACGTTGCCGAAATAAAACAGAAATTCGATTTTGCCGTATCGCGCGCAGTTATGGAATTGCCGCAACTCGCGACATTGGCCAAAAGGCACATAAAGAGCGACTGCATAAACAGTATCCCAAACGGCCTGATATGCCTGAAAGGCGGCGACCTCTCGGCAGAAACAAAGCAGTTTGGCAGTAACGTCATCGAAACCGACCTATCATTGTACTTTGAGGAGGATTTCTTCAAAACAAAAAAAGTGATATACGTAAGTCTATGAAAATACAGGCATTCATATTCAACCCTTTCGCCGAAAACACTTATGTAGTGTGGGACGAAACTTCACGCCATGCAGCCATCATCGACCCGGGATGCAACAGCGAAAGAGAGAAATCTCTGTTGACCGACTTTATACGCAACAACAATCTTGAGATAAAGCATCTGCTAAACACGCATATGCACATCGATCATTCTGCCGGAAATGCGTTCATTGAAGACCGCTTCGATATCGCAGCATCGTGCCACCCAGCCGACGCATATCTTGCAGGACATCTCACTCAGCAAGCACAGATGTTTGGTTTCCCATACTCAGGCAAGGACATTGACATCAAGAATCCTTTGAGCGACGGGCAAACGCTCAACGTTGCCGACTCCGAATGCCGCGTTCTACACATTCCCGGGCATACAAAAGGACATTCTGCATTTTATTTTCCAAATCACGATTTAGTATTCTCGGGCGACGCCCTCTTCCATTTGAGCATCGGAAGGACTGATTTCCCCGGCGGCGACTATTCCACACTAATAGAAAGTATTGAGAATAAATTGTTGACACTCCCTCGGCAAACAATCGTCTTGCCAGGACACGGAGAGAAGACAAGAATCGGCTTCGAGCAGACAAGCAACCCTTATCTATAAGGCTGCGGCGTCCATAGACAACATCAACAGTCGATCATACTTTTCACAATCGGTCGCAATCCGCTGACGAAGCACTCCACGGCAATCACCATCAAGATGAGCCCCATAAGGCGCATCATCACATTATTGCCCGTTTCGCCAATAATCTCAACCAAACGCGTTGAAGCCTTCAAGATAAGATATGTGATTAAGAACACAACCGCAATGACCGTGACAAGCCCCGCCACATAGAGAGGCGTCCGTGCATCCTCCATCAACACGATACCATTGGCAATACCGCCAGGACCACACAACATCGGTATGGCAAGCGGGGTAATCGAAATGTCGTCGGCATATTCTTTTATTTCGGTGTCGGCAAGCTTCATCCGAGTAAACTTCGCTTGCAGCATATCCCAACCGATCTTAAAGATAACAATTCCACCAGCCAAACGAAATCCATTGGTCGACAAGCCGAACACCATAAACAAGAATCGTCCGAACACGGTAAACGAGACAAGCGTCAAAAAGGCTATCACCGTCGACTTGCGCACTATCTTCTTGCGTTGAACATCGCCCATACTTTGCGTCATGGTCAAAAACACGGGCATTATACCCAACGGATTGACCAACGTGAAAAACGACGTAAAACACAATAAAATATATGTCCAAAAATTACCGTCCATAATTCGTTACACTTTGTATAAAAAAGTGGCAGAGAAAAACTCTCCGCCACCATATAGAAGCCACATCAAAGAGTGTGCTGAAACTCCGATAGACAGGATTTGAGTATTCTCCCTCTGCTGTAATCCTCCGGTCTTTCGACATCCTTACGGATTGAGGCCCGCCATTAGAGAAAGAAAAAGTCTCGGCATTTCTAAATTATTTGATGAGTTTCCCAATCTGCTTTGATGTGGTTTTATCTCTTTCTCTACTGCAAATTTAGTAATTTTATTCTGACCATCCAAATATCCGGGCAATAAAAAAGTCTCAATTTCTTGAGACTTTTTTTATTATTTCCCTCGCAGCGAATTAGGCGTTCTTAACCTTCTCTACGATAGCCTTGAAAGCAGCAGGATTGTTAACTGCGAGGTCAGCAAGGACCTTGCGGTTGATTTCGATTCCCGCTTTGTGGATAAGACCCATCAACTTAGAGTATGACAAATCTTCCAAGCGAGCAGCTGCATTGATTCTCTGAATCCACAATGCTCGGAAATTGCGTTTTTTGTTCTTACGGTCACGATAAGCGTAAGTCAAACCCTTTTCCCAAGTATTCTTGGCTACAGTCCACACATTCTTGCGGCAACCATAATAACCTCTCGTGAGTTTGAGAATTCTTTTTCTTTTAGCTCTTGATGCTACGTGATTTACTGATCTTGGCATTTTTTCTTAAATTTTTGAATGTCAGCGGCATTTCTGCTCTTTGGGCTAAACATTCGGTTAATAAAAATATAAAATGTTGTAATTAAAAGTACGAAACTTTACCCACTATCTGATTGCAAGCAAATCGCGAACGTTGCGAGTATCGGCTGCAGTCAATGTAGCAAAGTGACCGAGGTTTCTCTTCTGCTTTTTAGTCTTCTTCGTAAGAATGTGACTTTTATAAGCATGTTTTCTTTTAATTTTTCCTGATCCGGTAAGGGCAAACCTCTTTTTGGCACCGGAATTAGTCTTAACCTTTGGCATCTTTTTTTCTTTTTAAATTACTATTTTATTTATTGCTTAAAGCCTTATTTTTTCTTGGGAGTCAGCATTATTATCATACGCTTTCCTTCCAATACAGGCATCTGCTCTACCTTGCCATACTCTTCCAAATCATTGGCAAAGCGAAGCAACAACACCTCTCCTTGTTCCTTGAACAAAATCGAGCGGCCACGGAAGAACACATACGCCTTCACTTTTGCGCCTTCCTGCAAGAAGCCCATCGCATGCTTCAACTTGAAATTGTAATCGTGGGCATCGGTTTGTGGTCCGAATCTGATTTCCTTAACGACTACCTTAGTTGATTTCGACTTCTGCTCCTTCAACCGTTTCTTTTGCTGATACAAAAATTTCTGATAGTCAAGCACCCTGCACACTGGCGGCTCTGCATTCGGAGAAATCTCAATAAGATCCAGTCCCTGATTCTCCGCAATCTGCAATGCCTGATGTAGTGTATACACTCCTTGCTCTACGTTGTCACCGACCAAACGAACTTCCTTTGCGCGGATTTGTCCATTGATTGGATATCCCTCTTTCTTGGAATTCTTCGGGTCGTTCCTGCGTTGTGGAGCAAATTTCGGTGCCCCTCCTATTGGTGTTTTTGCCATTCAGTTGTATTAATATTTTGTAAGTTCTTCCATTTCATGGAGAAAATTCTCGGCAAAGGTAGAGATTTTTACCGAACCTTTATCGCCCTCGCCCTGTTTTCTTACAGAAATTTCACCATTATTAACTTCTTTTTCGCCAACAACCAGCATATACGGAATATGTTTCAACTCATTGTCGCGAATTTTCTTTCCAATCTTCTCGTTTCGATTGTCGACAGTGGCGCGGATATCGCTCTTTGCCAATTCCAAACGGACTTTGTCGGCATAGTCGTTGAATTTCTCGCTAATCGGGAGGATTACCGCCTGCTCCGGAGCCAGCCACAACGGCAAGTTGCCAGCTGTGTGCTCAAGCAAAACAGCCACGAAACGCTCCATCGAGCCAAATGGCGCACGGTGAATCATCACCGGACGGTGTTTCTGATTGTCAGAGCCAGTGTATTCCAGCTCAAAACGCTCTGGCAAATTGTAATCCACCTGAATCGTGCCAAGCTGCCATCTGCGGCCAATCGCATCCTTTACCATAAAGTCGAGCTTAGGGCCATAGAACGCCGCTTCGCCATATTCAATTCTCGCAGGCAAACCTTTTTCATGGCAAGCCTCGATAATAGCCTGTTCGGCTTTTTCCCAGTTGTCTTCCGATCCGATATATTTCTCACGATTCACCTTGTCGCGCAATGAAATCTGAGCCTCGAAGCTTTCAAACTTCATAGCCTTGAACACGATAGAGATGATGTCCATCACTCTGAGGAACTCATCCTTCACCTGGTCTGGGCGGCAGAAAATATGGGCATCGTCCTGCGTGAAGCTTCTCACGCGAGTCAAGCCGTGGAGCTCGCCACTCTGCTCATAACGGCAAACCGTACCGAACTCTGCGATTCTCAACGGAAGCTCGCGATATGAGTGCGGCGAATTCTTGTAAACCTCACAGTGGTGAGGGCAGTTCATAGGCTTCAAGAAATATTCCTCGCCTTCCTCTGGAGTGTGGATGGGTTGGAATGAGTCTTTGCCATATTTTGCATAGTGTCCGGAGGTAACATAAAGCATCTTGTTTCCAATCGGCGGAGTGATGACTTCTTTGTAGTCATAGCCACGCTGTATCTTGCGCAAGAAGTCCTGCAGACGCAAACGGAGGTCTGTTCCTTTCGGTAGCCACATTGGCAAACCTTTGCCCACCTTTTCCGAGAACATGAACAGCTCCATATCCTTGCCGATTTTACGGTGGTCGCGTTTCTTCGCTTCTTCAAGCATCACAAGATACTCGTCAAGCATAGATTTTTTCGGGAAAGAAATGCCATACACACGAACCAACTGGTTGCGCTTCTCATCGCCTCGCCAATATGCGCCAGCCAAAGAAAGCACCTTTACAGCCTTTATAGCACCCGTGTTCGGGATATGCGGGCCACGGCACAAATCCGTAAACGCACCCTGCGTATAAGTAGTAATCGAGCCGTCTTCAAGCTCGCTGATAAGCTCGCATTTGTATGTTTCGCCTCTGTCGCCGAACATTTTCAACGCGTCGGCCTTTGAGATATCTTTACGCACCACCGCTTCTTTTCTTGAAGCAAGTTCCTGCATTTTCTTTTCAATTTTGGCAAAGTCGGCGCTTGTGATTGTGTTTTCTCCTGGATCTATATCATAATAGAATCCGTTCTCAATCGCCGGACCGATACCGAATTTAACGCCTGGATACAACTCCTGCAGAGCCTCGGCAAGCAAGTGTGCCGATGTATGCCAAAACGCATGTTTTCCCTCTGGGTCATCCCACTTGAAAAGTTTGATTTCCGCGTCGTTTACAATTGGACGTGTCAAATCCCATTCTTCACCATTGACCGTTGCAGCGAGCACGTCTTTTGCGAGTCGCTGACTGATTCCTTCCGCAATCTGAAGCGGCGTTACGCCAGCCTCGAATTGCTTGCTGCTTCCATCTGGAAATTTAATATTCATAATTTTTCTGTTTTTTAATCATTGCATAAATACAACTAACGCATGATTCGGCTGCAAAATTACTCATTTTATCAGTATGGCAAATATATTTGGTCTTTTTTTTAAGCCCCGCCTTATCATTTTGAGTTACGCCTCATCCGTTTAATCAAATTATACGATGACATTATTCCGAGTTCTCCCGCGCGACTCAAGTCAGCCATACCCTTGTCGAAATTGCCCATACGGAAAAAAGCTATTCCCCGATTGTAATAAGCCTCTCCGAAATCCTGCTTTATCTCAATCGCCTTTGTATAGCAACTTATCGCCGAAGTGTAGTCGTCACGCATATAAAACAGATTGCCCTTGTTGAAGTATGCATATATCAGGCGCGGCGACAGCTCAACCGCCTTGTCGTAGTCTGCCACGATCTCTGCATATCTTGCATTTTCAGCCATTATGTCATCCCTATTGCTTTTTTCCGACGACACCCTTCTGCTCCGCTCTTGCGCCTCGCGGGCACACGCTTTGACAAAATATGCCAATGCGAAACGCGGACTCAATTTAACCGCCTCCGACAAATCCTGTATTGCGGAATCATAATTCTTCACCATCATATAGCTTATCGCTCTGCCGAAATAGTCCACAGCGCGCTTGTCGCCGTTGTTGAGCAACGCCGTATAGTGGCGTATCAGTTCAAACTGTTTTTCAATCTCCTGCTCAATTAATTTATGTTCGGCATTTGTCATAAACAGCCGGTCTCTTAGATACAGGCTGGAGTTAAGCTCGTCCAACTCTTTCTGATAGAAGGCATCCGTCCTAAGCTCCGTAGTTCTGTCATAATAACTCAGCACATACGAATCCTCCACCCTCACAGGTATGTCGTAATTCTGTATCTTGCCTCGGTATTTATTGTCGTATTCAGGTTTCACATCATGCTTCTCATCAACAGTCTCAAGCGAAGTGAGCCGCTTCATGACATCTTCTGGATTTTCCTCCGCATAGTCGTCTTTCCGCTTATCGTCGGTGTCCGCCACAATATGCCGGCGCTCCTCATGCCGGCGCTGCATCTCCCGCGATTTGTTGTAATCACGCTCACCGCCTTTCATATCGCCCATCATGCGCTTGCATTCTCCCCTTGCAAAATACAGCGCCGACAGATACGGATACTTTTCTATCACCTTATCGTAGTCAGCGATGGCTTTTCTATATTGGCGCAGCTGCTGATAAAGCACCGCCCTGTTGTAGACCGCCTTGTCATTGTCGGGTTCCATACTGATAACGGCCGTGAAATCTTCTATAGCCTTATTCACATCTTGCACCTCCATCCTCAGAAGACCTCGGTTGAACCTTGCCGTCACATTTTCAGGATCCAATCCTATCGCATAGTCGAAATCAGCCATCGCCCCGAAATAATCCTCCAAATTATATTTAAGATACGCCCTGTTTATAAACAGCCCCGCCTCCTTCGGCGAAAGTTTGACCGCCGCATCCAAATCTTTCACCGCAGCTTCGCAATCCTTACTTTTCCCATAATGTATATCCGCCCTCATAAGGTATGCTTCAATCGTGTTTGCATTCAGCTCCAAACATTTGTCAAGGTCGGGCAGTGCCGCCAACGAATCTTTTTCGGCCAGACACAACTGCGCACGTCCGAGATAGCCTTTGTCGTATTTCGGGAACTTCTGCAACAACTCGTCATATGCCGCATGCGAGTCGCCAAACTCCCCGGCGTTCTGCAACGCTATTGCCTTATTAAGCATAAACACCTTATTCTCAGGCAAGAACTCCAATCCTTTATCATAATCCTTCACCGCATCGAGATATTTTCCCGTCTGCAACCTCGACAAAGCCCTGACCTCATAGGCGTCCACAACAAACGGATTGCGGTCGATAGCCATCGTGCAATCCGCCTCCGCGCCACTATAGTCTTCAAGATAGAATTTGGCAAGTCCTCTAAAAAAATACGGATCGGCAAGATAAGGTTTAACCTTTATCACTTGGTTGAAGTATTGTATTGAAAGAAGATAGTCCTCAAAATAAAGCGCATTTCTACCAATTGTCAGCAACCGCTCCGTGTTCAATTGGCAAACGCCAGTCAAAGAGGTCACCGACAATATTAAAATCAATAAAAAACTTCGTATATACCTATAATTGTTCATAATAATATCCAGATTGACTGCAAATGTAATCCAAAATCGCCAATAAATGCGTATCTTTGCAAGAGAAGATAGCAGGCTGTTTGTGTTTTTTATTATTTCATTCGACAATTTATAGACCCTTATATGGAGAAACTACAACACATTGTGATAATCGGAGGCGGTTTTGCCGGACTCAATTTGGCAAAGGAACTTGACAAGAATAAATTCAGAGTCACCATTTTGGACAAAAACAATTTTCATAGTTTCCCACCGCTTTTCTATCAAATAGCATCTTCCGGACTTGAGCCGAGCAGCATATCCTTCCCGTTCCGTAGGGAAATGAGACGTCTCAAAAATACCAATTACCACTTCGGCGAGGTTTTGGAAATCGACAGCAAGAACTCAACCGTCCGCACGCAATTTGAGACAATCAAATATGACCAATTGGTAATCGCTTCCGGAACGACCAACAACTTCTTCAACCAGCCGGAACTGAAGGAAAAAGTGCACACGCTCAAATCCACCGCTGAGGCTATACGCCTGCGCAACGAAATTCTCGACCGACTTGAACGCGCTTGCATCACCACCGACCGCGAACGCAGACGCCAACTGTTAAGTTTTGTCGTTGTGGGCGGCGGACCTTCTGGCGTTGAGGTTGCCGGCGCGCTCGGCGAGATGAAACGATATATCCTAAACAAAGAGTATCCCGAAATCGACATTGACGATGTCAGAGTGATTCTGATTGAGGGCACTGACCGCTTTCTCCGCACAATGAGCGAAAGAGCGTCACACGATGCAAAAGTCTACTTGGGGCATCTCATGATTGAGACCAGGCTAAACTGTATGATGAAGTCGTATGAAAACAATGTACTTCACCTGTCGACCGGCGAGGAAATCTATTGCGAGACGCTGATTTGGACAGCAGGTATCACAGGCAATAAAATCAATGGCATCAGCGATGATTCAATCACCCGCGGGAACCGCTACATTGTTGACTCAAACTGCAAAATAAAGGGATACGACAACATCTATGCCCTTGGCGACATCGCCTATCTGGAAGACGAGTCGCATCCCAACGGATACCCGCAAGTGGCACAGGTTGCAATACAGCAAGCAAAACATCTTGCCAAGCGGCTCAACACCGGAGCCGACACGGCGTTTAAATATGTCGACAAAGGCTCTATGGCTACAATTGGACGAAATCGCGCCGTGTGCGATTTGAAGTTTGCATATCTCTACGGACGTCCTGCATGGGCGACATGGATGTTCATCCATCTCATATCGATACTCGGCATGAGAAACAAGGTCAACGTATTGATAAATTGGGTTTGGGCATATCTGTTCTACACCACATCATTGCGTTTGCTTATACGCCCTGTTAAATATCCCATCAGAAAACATTGGATTGATGAATAAATTTATGAATATCAAATACAGCTTATCCGCCATCCTCCTTTCCTCATCTATGCTTTTTGGGGCGGAGGCATTCTGCGAGACTCCAGAATCCGGAGTCAGACAATCCAATAGGGTTGCCTACAGCACATCTGCCAACACTCAAGTTTCCGGCAGCCGCATCTATGGCGAATGGATAATTCTCTCCGCCAACGGAAGAGATATGAATCTGCGCGACTCCGCGCCTTACATTGACATAAACGCCTCCGACGGCAAAATCTATGGTGATGTGGGAGGAAATGTTGTCAATGCGTGCTTCGAGATTCCGGAGAGAGGCCACATCTCGGTGTCCGAGATAGAAATGACCCATCTACCAAGTGCATATATCCGCGAAGAGGACGATATAAAAACCGGATTAGGCTATGCCTGCTCATACACTATAACTAAAAAGAAGAACGACATTTATTATCTCGACCTCCTCGACAAGCGCGGAAATGTTGTTGTCCATGCCAAACGCCACAATGCCGATGTCATGACAGGAATGTGGAGAATAGACAAAATCAACGGCAATGAAATCGAAGACAGCAATCTTGAAATTGTTGTCGATGTTCCGGAATTGAAAATTCATGGCAAAACCGGTTGCAACATTTTCAACGGCGACATCGGATTGGACCGCAACAAAGACTGGTTCATACAGTTCCAAAACATCATTGTCTCCAGAATGAAGTGTGAAGACAGCAAGATGGCTGTTGAACGCGACTTTATGGTTGCATTGGAAGAGACGGAAATCATAAAGCGTGAAAACGGAGGGAAGACAATACGTCTCCTTGACAGAAACAAAAAAGAGGTTTTACTCCTCAAACGCATTCAACAATAAAACGCAACAATGGACTTCAAAATTGAATCTGCATACAAACCGACAGGCGACCAGCCGCAGGCCATTGAGGAATTGTGCAACGGGCTTAAGAACGGAGCCGACTACCAAACCCTTCTGGGCGTCACTGGTTCCGGCAAGACCTTCACGATGGCAAACGTAATCGAACGAGTCAATCGTCCGACTTTGATTTTGTCGCACAACAAAACGCTTGCCGCCCAGTTGTATGCTGAATTCAAATCGTTTTTCCCCAAAAACGCTGTCCATTATTTCGTTTCCTACTACGACTACTACCAACCCGAGGCATACATTCCATCGTCCGACAAATATATCGAGAAGGACTTGATGATAAACGACGAGATAGACCGTTTGCGTCTTGCCGCAACGACAGCTCTATTGTCGGGCAGACGCGATGTGGTTATCGTTTCATCCGTGTCGTGCCTGTACGGCATTGGCAATCCGGAGGACTTCGACAAGAACGTAGTAGAAATAAAAGTGGGACAAAAAATAGCCCGCAACGTCTTTCTACGCAACCTTGTCGACTCGCTCTACTCCCGGACAGAGATGGAGCTGGGTCGCGGGCAGTTTCGTGTTAAAGGAGACACTGTCGACCTGTATCTGGCATATGAGGAAATCATAATACGCATCATCTTCTGGGGCGATGAAATCGAATCCATATCATCGCTCAATCCGGAAACGATGGAAACGGAACTACAGCTTGAAGGATATAAGATTTTCCCGGCAAACATCTTTGTTTCCACAAAAGAACGCACAGCATCAGCCATACACCAAATCGAGTTGGATTTGGGTAAACAAGTCGATATGTTCCGCAACGAAGGCCGTGAGGTAGAGGCCAAACGGCTTTACGAACGTGTGACCTACGACTTGGAGATGATGCGGGAAGTGGGCTATTGCTCCGGCATAGAAAACTATTCCAGATATTTCGACGGGCGTCTGCCAGGCGTACGTCCATTCTGCCTGCTTGACTATTTTCCAAAAGATTTCTTGACAATAATCGACGAAAGCCACGTCACGATTCCACAGATTCGCGCTATGTACGGAGGCGACATTTCAAGGAAGATGAACCTTGTCGAATACGGCTTCAGGCTGCCTGCGGCAATCGACAACCGTCCGCTGAAATTCGAGGAATTCGAGGAAGCCACGCATCAGACTATATATGTCAGCGCCACTCCGGCAGAATATGAATTGAACAAATCTGAGGGCGTGATTGTAGAACAATTAATCCGCCCGACCGGATTGCTCGACCCAAAAATTCTTGTCCGTCCGTCAAAGGGTCAGATTGACGATCTTCTCGAGGAGATTCATCTGCGCATTGAGCGCAACGAGCGTGTGCTGGTGACAACTTTGACAAAACGCATGGCGGAAGAGCTGTCCAGCTACCTCACCAAACTCAACATCAACTGCGCGTATATCCATTCAGACGTTGACACTATGGACCGCATTCAGATTCTCGACAATTTGCGGGCTGGAGAAATTGATGTGCTCATAGGCGTAAACCTGCTCCGTGAGGGACTGGACCTTCCGGAAGTGTCGCTGGTTGCAATAATCGACGCCGACAAAGAAGGCTTCCTTCGCTCACACCGCTCTCTGACACAGACCGTAGGACGCGCCGCACGAAACCTTAACGGTACAGTTATAATGTATGCCGACAAAATTACAGAATCCATGCAGCTGACAATCGACGAGACGGAACGCCGCAGGGCAATACAGCTTCAATACAACGAAGAGCATGGAATCACCCCTCAGGCAATTGTCAAAGAGCGCATCCGCGTTGTCGGAGTCGACAAAAAGGAGGAGTCGGAAAACAAGCAAAAGAAGTCTACTCCTAAAAAGGCGACATCAAGCATTTACGACATTGACTCCTTACATCATATCGCCGCCGACCCTGTCGTTGCATACATGTCGAAAGACAATCTCGAAAAAGCAATCGAAAAAACGAAAGCCGATATGGTTGTCGCCGCAAAGAATATGGACTTCATCACCGCCGCTCAATTGCGGGATGAAATGATTCGACTAGAGGACAAACTAAATGAGATGAAATGACAGAACAATCGCCACATAAACAAAACAAACCCCTTTGGCTGCCTACAACCAAAAAGGAAATTGAACGGCTGGGATGGGACCACATCGACGTGATTCTATTCTCCGGCGACGCATATATCGACCATCCGTCAATGGGCTGCGCTGTCTTGGGACGCATCCTCGAGCACGAAGGCTACAATGTGGCAATCGTACCTCAACCGAACTGGCAAGACGACCTGCGCGACTTTAAAAAACTTGGAGCCCCGCGACTGTTCTTCGGCGTTTCCGCCGGCGCAATGGACTCCATGGTGAACCACTATACCGCTGCGCGCAGACGACGCAGCGACGACGCCTATACCCCCAACGGACGCCATGGCGCACGCCCCGACTATCCGACAATCGTCTACACTCAGATTCTGAAACGTCTGTTTCCCGACACCCCCGTTGTTGTAGGAGGCATTGAGGCTTCGCTACGCCGCGTGTCGCACTACGATTATTGGGCAGACCGGCTACGTCCTTCAATTCTTACGGAATGCGGAGCCGACATGCTCATATACGGCATGGGCGAACGTCCCATTGTCGAACTATGCAAACGATTGGAGAACGGAAGCAACATCCACGACATTGACGACATTCGCCAAACTGTCGTTTTGAAGAAAAACAGCGACATTCCGAAACAATCCGAGACAGACGTTGTGCTGCATTCTTTCGAGCAATGTCTGAAGAGCAAAAAACATCAGGCCGAAAACTTCAAGCATATCGAAATAGAGTCCAACCGTTGGAACGGCAACACCATTTGGCAAGCCACAGGCAATGTGGCGGTAAAGGTCAACCCCATGTATCCGCCAATGACACAAGCGGAAATGGATAAGTCGTTCGACCTGCCCTACACCAGAATGCCACATCCCCGCTACAACGGAAAAAGGATTCCCGCCTATGAGATGATCCGGCATTCCATCAACATGCACCGCGGATGCTTCGGTGGCTGTGCATTCTGCACCATTTCTGCACATCAAGGCAAATTCATCTCGTCCCGAAGTCAGAAATCAATTGTCGACGAGGCTAAAGTGGTTGCACAGATGTCGGACTTCAAAGGTTACATCTCCGACCTTGGCGGGCCATCGGCAAACATGTACGACATGCACGGCCACGACCTTGACATTTGCAAGAAATGCCAACGCCCGTCGTGCCTGCACCCTGCCCCTTGCAAAAATCTCAACAACGACCACCAACGTCTGCTTGAGGTATACCATGCCGTCGACAGTCTGCCAGGAATCAAGAAATCGTTCATCGGCAGCGGTGTGCGCTACGACCTTGCATTTGCAGAAAACCGCAATGCCAAAGTAAACCAATCAAACCGAAGATATCTGGAGGAACTGATTGTAAAGCACGTTTCCGGACGGCTGAAAGTAGCGCCGGAACACACATCCGACACCGTGCTGAACTGCATGCGCAAACCGTCATTCAATTTGTTCCGGAAGTTCAACAAACTTTTTGATGAGCTCAATGCAAAATACGGACTACGGCAGCAACTGATTCCTTACTTCATTTCCTCGCATCCGGCATGCAGGGAGACAGACATGGCTGAGCTTGCCGCCATCACCAAGAAACTGAACTTTCACCTGGAACAGGTGCAGGACTTCACTCCAACACCCATGACTTTAGCGTCTGAAATCTACTATACGGGCTACCACCCATACACGCTGCAGCCCGTGTTTACAGCCAAAACGCCAAAAGAAAAAGAAGCTCAGCGTCAATACTTCTTCTGGTATAAAAAAGAGTTTGCCGCCGATATCCGCCGGTCGCTGATTCGCCTGGGAAGAAAAGATCTCATCGCCGAGCTTTTCGGTTCACAACGTCAATACGAAAGCAAATTTCAGAACAACAAACATAAAAAGAATTTTTAAATGAACTTTAACAAGACAATCATGGCAGCTTCCATCTTAGCCGTCGCATCGACGGTTGCAAACGAAGCGACAGGCGCGGAAATAATCTCGCGTCCGGATTTCAAAGTTGTCGACGGAAAGATGACTCCAGAGCTCATGGAGGCATTCGGCCGCGTAACCGACCCACAAGTTTCCCCCGACAAGAAAAAGATTCTCTACAACGTCGAGTTCATCAGCCTTAAGGCCGACAAGGGCAACAAGGAATTGTGGACAATGAACATTGACGGAAGCAATCCTCAAAAAATCACCAACACCGCCGAAAGCGAGGTTGGCGCTGTTTGGATCAAAAACGGCACAAAGATTGCGTTCCTTTCATCCACCGAGGACGGAATGCAGCTTTTCACTATGGATCCAAACGGAGAAAACCGCAAACAAATTTCCAATGTTGAAAAAGGCATCGACGGATTCTTGTTCTCCCCCGACGAGACAAAGATTCTGCTCATCCGCAACATCAAATATGGTAAAGCGTCGACCGACGTGTATCCTGACCTTGACAAAGCCGATGTGAAAATTGTCGACGACCTGATGTATAAACACTGGGACCACTGGGTTACCGAAATTCCGCACCCATTTATTGGCAACGTGTCGGAAAACGGAATCTCCGACATTGTAGACATCATGGAGGGCGAGCCTTATGAATGCCCGATGCTTCCGTTCGGTGGCACGGAATCATTCTCCTGGTCTCCTGATTCAAAAACAATCGCCTACTCTTCTCGCAAGAAGACTGGTATGGAATACAGTCTCTCCACAAATTCCGACATTTATCTGTACAATCTCGAGACTAAAGAGACCAAGAACCTCACCGAGGGAATGATGGGCTACGACACAAACCCTACATTCTCTCCCAAAGGCGACAAACTCGCATGGTTGTCAATGGAACACGACGGATATGAGTCAGACAAGAACCGCATATTCGTCCTCGACATCAAGACGGGCGTAAAAACCGACCTCACAGAAAACTGGGACTACACAGCCCTTTCGATAGCGTGGAATCCAAACGGCAAGGCAATCTATTTCATCGCCCCATACCACGGACCGTCACCGATTTTCTCAATCGACGTCAAGACCAAGAAGGTTGAAACAATCGCCGACCAGATGTGCGACTATGCAACTCTTGCTCCTGTAGATGAGAAAAGAGTGGTTGCCCTGCGCCACTCATTGGAGTATCCTAACGAAATCTTCATTGTCGACAAGAAAAGCGACAAGCAATTGACAAACGTCAACACAGACCTCCTCAACCAACTCTCTCCTGTAACTGTGGAGAAAGTGATGGTGCCTACAACCGACGGCAAAGAGATGCTCACATGGGTAGTGCTCCCTCCGAACTTTGACCCCAACAAGAAATACCCAGCCCTTCTTTACTGTCAAGGTGGTCCGCAACAGGCAGTGAGCCAATTCTGGAGCTACCGTTGGAACTTCCGTCTGATGGCATCGCAAGGCTATATCGTCATTGCGCCAAACCGTCGTGGACTTCCAGGATTCGGCACAGAATGGAACGCACAAATTTCAGGTGACTATGGTGGTCAGAACATGAAGGACTACCTTTCGGCTGTCGACTATGTAAAACAACGTCCATATGTTGACGCCGACCATATCGGCGCCACAGGCGCAAGTTATGGCGGATTCTCCGTTTATTGGCTTGCCGGACATCACGACAACCGTTTCGCCGCGCTCTTTGCCCATGCCGGTATTTTCAACGCTGAGTCACAATATCTTGAAACTGAAGAGATGTGGTTTGCAAATTGGGATCTTGGAGGAGCATTCTGGGACAAAAACAACGCCGTCGCACAGCGCACGTATGCCAACTCACCGCACAAGGCCGTTGACAAATGGACCGCTCCAATCATGATTTCTGTGGGAGAAAAGGACTATCGCATTCTTGCCTCGCAAGGAATGATGGCATTCAACGCTGCTAAACTTCGAGGCATTCCTACGCGCATGCTTGTCTATCCAAACGAGAACCACTGGATTCTCAAGCCCCAGAACGCTCTTTTGTGGCAACGCGAATTCTTCGGCTGGTTTGACAAATGGCTCAAAACTGACAAATAGTCAACACACAGCATTGCATTTAACGGCGAAGGTGTCAATCCACCTCCGCCGTTTTTCTTTTGGCACAAATTTTGCCAAATCGTTTATATATACTTACCTATAAACTTAAACGATTATGTATTTTATACTATTCATCGCAATCGCAGTGGCAAGTTATGCCGTGCAGGCTTCTCTTAAAAGCAAATTCAGCACCTATTCGAAAACGCCTTTAAGCACCGGAATGACGGGCGCTCAAGTAGCGGAAAAAATGCTGCGCGACAATGGCATCAACAACGTGAAAGTAACACAAATAGAAGGACAACTGACCGATCATTACAATCCAGCCACATTGACCGTCAATCTTAGCCGCAACGTGTACTACGGCAGCAGCGTGGCAGCGGCGGCCGTTGCCGCCCACGAATGCGGCCACGCCGTACAGCATGCCACAAAATATTCTTTTCTTCAACTGCGGTCCAACCTCGTGCCTGCGGTTAGTTTTGCATCAAACGTAATGCCGTGGATACTGCTTGCAGGAATTGTGCTTCTCAACATCTTCCCCGGGCTTCTGCTGTTCGGCATCGGCTTGTATGCACTCACCACACTGTTCTCTTTTGTCACACTCCCTGTTGAAATCAATGCCAGCCAGCGGGCTATGGCATGGTTAAGCAACGCGGGTATCACATTCGGGCAAACCACAGCGCAGGCAAAAGACGCGCTGAAATCAGCCGCCTACACCTACGTTGTCGCAGCTCTCGCAAGTCTTGCCACGCTTATCTACTACATTTTCATTTTTCTTGGGCGTCGCGACTAATATGCGCCTACGCCATAGCCGGCAAGCGACAAATTAGTCCAAATTGATATGAAAAACAAATTATTTGCACTACTTTTGTGCAACGATTTAAAGATTATATAAAAATGGCACAGAAACCATCCATACCAAAAGGAACGCGCGACTTCTCCCCTGCGGAGATGGCAAAGCGTAATTACATATTCGACACAATCAAACAAGTTTTCGCACTTCACGGATTCCGACAGATTGAAACCCCGGCGATGGAGAATCTCTCCACTCTGATGGGCAAATACGGAGAAGAAGGCGACAAACTGCTTTTCAAAATACTCAACTCCGGAGACTTCCTCAAGAACGCATCGGACGAACAACTGCTTGACCGCAACTGTCCGCGATTGACATCCGCTCTCTGCGAAAAGGGCTTGCGCTACGACCTCACTGTGCCATTTGCCCGCTTCGTGGTTCAACACCGCGGCGAACTGCAATTCCCGTTCAAGCGATTCCAAATTCAGCCAGTATGGCGCGCCGACCGCCCTCAAAAAGGACGCTATCGCGAATTCTATCAATGTGACGCCGACGTTATCGGCACCGACTCTCTGCTCAACGAAATTGACTTGCTGCAGATTATCGACGACGTGTTTCAACGCTTCGGCATAAACATCACCATAAAGCTCAACAACCGCAAAGTGTTGTCGGGCATTGCCGAAGTCATCGGCGAGCCAGACAAGATTGTCGACATCACTGTGGCTATCGACAAAATCGACAAAATCGGCATCGACAATGTCAATGCCGAGCTTATTGAGAAAGGCATCAGCCAAGCCGCTGTCGACCAGCTGCAGCCACTGCTTACGCTTTCAGGTTCAAACAACGAGAAACTTGAGAGTTTGGAACAGTTGCTTGCCACTTCAGAAATCGGCAAAAAGGGTATTGAGGAACTGCGTTTCGTAATCGGTCAGACTGATGAAATCGGCATTAACGCCTCGCTGGAACTCGATGTGTCACTTGCCCGCGGTTTGAACTACTACACCGGCACAATCATCGAAGTGAAAGCCAATGACGTGCAAATCGGCAGCATCACTGGCGGCGGACGCTACGACAACCTTACCGGCGTGTTCGGACTTCCAGGCGTGTCGGGCGTGGGCATTTCTTTCGGAGCCGACCGCATCTACGACGTGCTCAACCAGCTAGACCTATACCCAACAGGCACACAGGCTGGGACAACAGTGTTCTTCGTAAACTTCGGTGACAAAGAGGCAGCGGCTTCGCTCAAACATATCAAATCACTGCGTGCCGCCGGCATCTCTTGCGAGTTGTATCCAGAAACTGCCAAGATGAAAAAACAGATGGGATATGCCAACGACAACCACATCCCTTACGTGGCAATCATCGGCGAGACAGAATTGGAAAAAAGCACCGTCACACTGAAATGTATGGAAACTGGCGAGCAAGAAGAATTGACCATTCAGCAGATCATCGACAAGCTTAAATAGCCTCTACCCAATAGCTCAAAACAGAATGTCGACAATAAAAATTTTTATTGTCGACATTCTGTTTTCTAAAGGTTTGATACATCAGAAGCATCCCAACGGAAGTTTATCCAATTATCACTTCGTGTATATACATAATGTATTTGTTCTATGTGCGACAATGTTGCGGTACTAAATAATCATCACATAGTCCGTTTTTAGTTAAGGGCAGCTCGCTCAATGCTCAACAGCGGCGACCCTGTCGATATTTCCGTTTGGAAATCCGACGGCTCTATCCTCGAACTCCGAAATTGCATCTCTCTGCGATACAATTTTTACGGAGGCTGGCGCAACGTCAAGTTGCTTTCCTCCGGCGAATGTCGCAAAATCCGCAACTGCTGTATCTTCAAAGTCAACGACCTTGAAGTATTCCTTTGATATATCGCTGAAAATGATTAATTTTGCATATCAAATCTAAATAATGAAAATTATGAAGCTAAAATCTTCCGTTATTTGTGGACTTATCGGCTCATCCGTTCTGTTAATTGTGAGACTGTTTTATTTCATACTTGAGTATGTAGAAGATGGGTATTATTCCATTCCGAAACCTGTTTATACTTTAATAGGTATTGCCACTATATTAGCATGGCTCTTAATAGTATGTTTCCTGATAGGTCTGCTTAAGAAAACAAAATAAAACTATGGCCGACTCATTCAATGATTTGTTCGAGGATAACGAAGATATTACTATCGTTCCTACATCACCCACACTGAATACGACTACCCTAAATGATTCCTCCGAAACAAAAAATACAGGAAATGACTTTATCTTTTGTAGCGAATGTGGAAATAAAATTAAGACAAGTTCAAAATATTGTCGGCACTGTGGAGCTAAAATAGATGAAGAAATTTCATCATCTATTGGTACTATTCTCACGAATCAACATGAGCAGATGACTGAGGTTACAACTGAGCCGATACTTGAGCATAAAATTTCTTCTGATAAACCTATCGAAGTAAAAATAAAATCTGATCCGTCCGTTAAGAAATCAACAATTGCAGATGAAATTGTTGCCAATCTTAAAATGATAGGATGTGCCATATTAACTTGGCTCGTCTATCTTGGGGCTTTTTATGTTTATCATCAGAATGACATAAAAGAGCTTAAATTGGATTCTAATGACACTTATTGGGGGGAGAGCTGTTATGATCCTGGGGTAATGAGTGATGGAGGAGATATGAATCCAGAAAAAATTTATAAGCGTCTAAAGTATTATGAAGCAAATCCTCGTGGTTATTACTATGGGGATTTAGGAACTGAAGTTGAACATGAAAACATTTCCTCTACGGAAACGGTCCCAGATCAATATAAAAATGACCCACTATATAATCAGGCTGTTGAGGAAGCTAATAGGAACAAAATAGATTTTCTTGAAAATATCAATAGCATTAGACAGGACGGATTTAAGGAGGATTTTAGCAAGCATGCTATTTGGTCTGCTTTTATTTGCCTATTGTTATTTGTTGTAGGTAGATATATCATTGTTTCGGTTAAATGGATAGACAATAATAGAAGTAAATAATAGACGTCTTTTCGCAACCGTCATAGAGTCCATAACTTCGCTGAAAATCTCAGCAAGTTATGGACTTCTCTTTCCTGACTTCGTCATTGCGTCACCCAAAATTAGGTGACACAAAGATACAAAATATTGTTTATCAATCAGTTACAAGATGCGTGTTTTTTGAGTGACGAAGTCAGGTCCAAAACTTTGTCTATGTGCTGATTGATTGTATCAACCTTTTTGCTGATAGTAGTCACAGCACCACCTAATTTGGTTTCTGCACGCTGATACTGCTGAATGGCAGACTCCAGTTCAAGTGTGGCATTGATGAAGGTATTGGAATGTCCTCACTCAACTGTTTTAACTCAGGAACACGGTTTACAAGTCCATCCTCGGCTTGCTGTTCCTCAACCTCGTTTTCGATATCATTCATCATGTTGTCGAAGTCGGATCTTTCTTCTGTGTCTATGTTTATCTTGCTTTTTCTGATTGCCATATTTCATTGATTTATCGGTGAAAACTTCTGCTGCGTGGTTTAGGCTTGCACATGGAATGAGCCATCTGTGCGCAACGGTTGGCAAACTTCCTGTCATCTTCATCATCCTTCTTGCCCCAACTAGAAGAAGGAGTAGAACCACCACCACATGACTCCGACATGGAAGTGGCTGCATCAATGTACTCTGCAAACAACAGCATCGCACATTTGGCGCGATTTCCATTGTCAAGTGTACGAACCGTATAAGAACAACATAGGCTGTAACTCATGTATTTCAATGAGTTACAGCCTACTATTTTAATTAAGCCAATTTGGAATTATTCCTCAACGGCGGTTTGAGCCACACTAATATAGTGCTGAAAATCATTCACTTCGCTTTTGGGTGTAAGCCCAATGTAAGCGGAAGTTTATTGAATGATTTAAAGTTGAACGAATTATTCCTCAACGGCGGCCTGAGCGGCAGCCACGCGTGCGATAGGCACACGGAACGGAGAGCAAGAAACGTAGTTCATGCCCAATTTAGCGCAGAACTTGACAGAAGAAGGCTCGCCGCCGTGCTCGCCGCAGATACCCACCTTGAGACCTGCCTTTGCCGAACGGCCTTTCTTTGTACCCATTTCTACGAGCTGTCCTACACCTTCCTGGTCGAGCACCTCGAATGGATCTGTCTTGATGATACCCAATTCCTTGTAGTATTTGAGGAACTTAGGAGCGTCGTCGCGAGAGTATCCGAATGTCATCTGAGTCAAGTCGTTTGTTCCGAACGAGAAGAAGTCGGCATATTCGGCAATCTTGTCGGCAACGAGAGCGGCGCGAGGCACCTCAATCATTGTACCAATCTTGTAAGCCACTGATGTACCTCTTTCCGCAAACACTTTTTCCGCTGTGCGACGGATGATTTCGCTCTGCATTTCAAGCTCTTTTACTACACCTACCAATGGCACCATGATTTCCGGATGCACGTCGATGCCTTTTTCCTTGCAGTCGATTGCTGCCTCAATGATGGCGCGGGCCTGCATCTCTGTGATTTCTGGATAAGTGTTGCCAAGACGGCATCCACGGTGACCGAGCATTGGGTTGAACTCTTCAAGAGAGTCGCACTTGCTCTTCACCTCTTCGACGGTGATACCCATCTCGTTTGCCAATTCTTTCTGAGTGGCGAGCTGATGAGGCACGAACTCGTGCAATGGTGGGTCGAGCAGACGGATTGTCACGCCGAGACCGTCCATAGCCTCGAAGATTCCTTGGAAGTCAGCACGCTGGATAGGCAACAGTTTGTCAAGAGCTGCACGGCGTCCTTCTTCTGTGTTGGCAAGAATCATCTCGCGCATTGCCTTGATGCGGTCGCCCTCGAAGAACATATGCTCTGTACGGCAAAGACCGATACCTTTGGCTCCGAATTTGCGGGCTACGAGAGCATCGCGTGGAGAGTCGGCATTTGTGCGGACATCAACCTTGGTATATTTCTCAGCAAGGTTCATGATTGCTGCGAAGTCGCCTGAAAGCTCTGCATCGACTGTAGGCACCTGACCGTCGTAAACGTCGCCTGTAGAGCCGTTCAATGAAATCCAATCGCCTTCCTTGTATGTTTTGCCGTCCATGATGACGGTTTTCTCTTTGTAGTCTACCTTGATTTCGCCTGCGCCAGACACACAGCACTTACCCATACCGCGGGCAACTACGGCTGCGTGCGATGTCATACCGCCACGGGCTGTAAGGATACCCTGTGCCACCGACATGCCGCGGAGGTCTTCCGGAGATGTCTCGATACGCACCATGATGACTTTTTTCTTCATTTCCGACCATGCCTCTGCATCATCGGCGAAGAATACAATCTGACCGGTAGCGGCACCCGGAGATGCTGGCAAACCTTTAGCCACTGTCTGTGCACGTTTCAAATCGTCCTTGTCAAACACTGGGTGAAGCAATTCATCGAGTTTCTGTGGCTCCATACGGCGGAGCACTGTCTTCTCGTCGATTTCGCCTGCGCGGAGAAGGTCCATCGCGATTTTAACCATAGCGGCACCTGTACGCTTTCCGTTACGAGTCTGGAGCAGCCACAGCTTGTTGTCCTGGATTGTAAACTCGAGGTCCTGCATGTCTTTGAAGTAGTCTTCAAGTTTCTGCTGAGTCTCGATAAGCTCTTTTGCACATTCAGGCATCGACTCTTCCAATGAAGGGTATTTGCTTGCGCGCTCTTCTTCCGAGATGCCCTGGAGAGCAGCCCAGCGGCGTGAGCCTTCGGTTGTGATTTGTTGCGGAGTGCGCACACCGGCAACCACGTCCTCGCCCTGTGCGTTGATAAGGTACTCACCGTTGAAGATGTCCTCGCCGGTAGCGGCGTCGCGGGTGAATGCCACACCTGTAGCCGACGTGTTGCCCATATTTCCGTAAACCATGGCCTGTACGTTGACTGCCGTACCCCACTCTTCCGGAATCTGGTTCATGCGGCGATACAAGATTGCGCGCTCGTTCATCCAGCTGTCGAACACTGCATAGATAGCGCCCCACAATTGCTCCCAAGCCGATTCTGGGAAGTCCTTGCCTGTCGACTTCTTCACAGCGGCTTTAAACTTTACAACAAGGCCCTTGAGGTCGTCAACGGTAAGCTCGGTGTCGTTCTTCACGCCCTTCTCTTCCTTAACTTTGTCAAGGATTTCCTCAAACGGATCGATGTCTTGTTTCGACTTCGGCTTCATGCCGAGAACAACGTCGCCATACATCTGCACGAAGCGGCGGTAGCTGTCCCATGCGAAGCGTGGGTTGCCCGACTTCTTGGAGAGAGCCTCCACTACGGTGTCGTTGATACCGAGGTTGAGCACTGTGTCCATCATACCTGGCATCGAAACGCGCGCGCCCGAACGAACGGATACGAGAAGTGGGTTCACTGCGTCGCCAAACGTGTTGCCCGTAAGTTTCTCAATGTGGGCAACAGATTTCTTGACATCTTCTTCCAATATTTTCACAACGGCTTCACGGCCGAGAGTGTTATATTCTGTGCAAACTTCAGTTGTGATTGTAAAGCCCGGAGGAACAGGTACGCCGATGAGGTTCATCTCAGCGAGATTGGCACCCTTGCCGCCAAGCAAGTTCTTCATATCGGCACGGCCTTCTGCCTGGCCATTACCGAAAGTGTAAATCCGTTTCATTAATGAAATTAAGTTTAAGTAATATTATAATTTAAAGTGATTGACAATTCAGTCTTTGCAAATTTAGAAAAAATCTCGTAAATTAGAAAATAATCACATGTTTTTTTATTTATGTTATAGAGCATTGAAATGGAACGGCAAAAAAAACGTACTTTTGCACAAAACTTCATTATCATATATGGGAAGAAAACGCAAAGAGCTCCCGGTTGTGGAGAACGTTGAAATAACAGGAGTGGCAGCCGAGGGCAAAAGCATTGCCCGCGTCGACGATATGGTGGTATTTATTCCATACGGGGCACCTGGCGATGTGGTCAACATAAAATTGGACAAGAAGAAGCGCAGCTACGCGGAGGCGCATATCGTTGATATGGTCAAGCCGTCGCCCGACCGCGTGACGCCGGCTTGCGAGCATTTCGGCGTGTGCGGCGGATGCAAGTGGCAGCACATCCCCTACGAAAGCCAGTTGCGCTACAAGCGCGACCAGGTGGTCGACGCTCTGACACGCATCGCAAAGGTGGAGATTCCGGAAGTAAACCCCACGCTCGGGTCAAAAGAAACTTTCTGCTACCGCAACAAGTTGGAATACACATTCTCTTGCAAATGCTGGATCACGTTTGAAGACCTGCGCAGCGGACGCGAGATTGCCGACCGCAACGCTCTGGGATTCCACATTCCGGGCGCGTTCGACAAGGTGCTCGACATCAAGAAATGCTGGCTTCAGGACGATTTGTCAAACCGCATACGCCTGTTCGTGCGCCAATACGCGCTGGGAAAAGGATATGAGTTCTACGACATCAAGGCGCAGCAAGGACTTATGCGCACGCTGATGGTGCGCATCGCAAGCACTGGCGAGGTGATGCTGATTGTGGTGTTCGCACGCCCCGAACAGGAGAAAATCGACGACTTGATGGGCGCCATCGCGGCTGAGTTCCCAGAGATTACATCGCTGCTCTACGTCGTAAACCAGAAGGTGAACGACACCATCGCCGACCAGGAAGTCATCACATATCGCGGACGCGACTACATCAACGAGGAAATGGAGGGACTCCAGTTCCGCATCGGCCCGAAATCATTCTATCAGACCAACTCCCTGCAGGCATACGAGCTCTACAAGGTGGCGCGCCGCATGGCATGCCTAAAGCCCGACGACCTGGTCTACGACCTCTATACCGGAACCGGCACAATAGCCAACTTCGTGGCGCGGCAGGTGAAAAAAGTGGTGGGCATCGAATACGTGCCCGAGGCGATTGCCGACGCGAAACTCAACTCCGAGGTCAACGGCATCGACAACACCATCTTCTTTGCCGGCGATATGAAGGACGTGCTCACCGACGGATTCATCGCCGAGCACGGACGTCCCGACGTGATGATCATCGACCCGCCGCGCGCAGGAATGCACGAAGACGTGGTCAACGTGATTCTAAACGCCCGCCCAGAACGCATCGTCTACGTCAGCTGCAACCCGGCGACACAAGCGCGCGACCTCGCCCTCATGGACAGCCTCTACCGCGTGGAGGAAGTGCAGCCTGTCGACATGTTCCCCCACACCCACCACGTTGAAAACGTAGTGCGGATGACGCGCAGATAAGCGTCTGCCCCATTATAGTCAAAACAGTAGCCTCGGAGAAACTTCAAAATCCTCCGGGGCTGCTGTTTTTGTGTCTGTATTAAGGGTTAGACTCAACGCTTTTCGTGAAATCCTACACCAAAGTCCGATTTGGGTTTAATCATTCGCACGGGCAGCAATGTTGCCCATCAGAATTAAACTATCCTAACCGTCGCGATGGACAGAAAAGCGCTGGATACGGCAAGCAGACACCCTAAAGATTTGGAGCCGTGCAAGCCGCTGTCTTTCACGGCTTTCCATCACCATTTTCAATCCTCGCACCTCATTTTACACCGATATTTTTTGCCTCTCTGAAATAATATGATTAATTTCGCACACAAAATCTTCATTTGTGCAGTCTGAAGACAAAAAGTAAATATGGTGAAAACAAGAGATAAACTAATCGACATTGCCCGTCAGCTCTTTGCCCACAAGGGCATCGAAAACACGACGATGAACGACATCGCCATCGCCGCCGAGAAGGGACGTCGCACCATCTACACTTATTTCAAAAACAAGCGCGACATCTACAACGCTGTGGTAGAGACAGAAAGCGACAAGGTGCTGAGCAAGCTCAGCGAGATAGCGAAACTTCAGATTCCCGCCGACGAAAAGCTGATGGAATTCATTTTCCAACGCTTTGACGCGATGAAAGACCTCGTGCATCGCAACGGCTCGCTGCGCGCCGGATTTTTCCGCGATGTGCGCAAGGTGGAGCGCGCCCGCAAAGCCACAAGCCCCAAGGAAGTGCACATTCTCGAAACTATACTTCAGGAAGGCGTCGACAGCGGCATTTTCCGCATCAAGCACGTCGATAAGACGGCCATGGTGATGATTCTGTGTCTGCAGGGTCTCGACGTGCCCTACATCCGCGAGAATTTCCGCGAGCTGGGCATCGAGAAAGACAAGCTGCGCGATTATCTGAGTGATTTTATTTTATACGGCATCAAGCAGTGACAGGCGCGTGCCGGACATTTGAATTTTAAATAACAACTTTTTAATTATACAGTTATGAAATTATTGGAAGGAAAAGTTGCACTCATCACAGGTGCAGCAAGAGGTATCGGAAAAGCAATTGCATTGAAGTTCGCTTCTGAGGGTTGCGACATCGCGTTCACCGACCTGGTAATCGACGAAAACGGAAAGAAAACAGAAGAAGAAATAGCAGCTTTCGGCGTAAAGGCTAAAGGTTACGCCTCAAACGCAGCCGACTTCGAGGCTTGCCACAACGTGGTGGCTGAAGTGGTGAAGGACTTCGGCCGTCTCGACATCCTCGTAAACAACGCCGGCATCACAAAAGACGGCTTGATGATGCGTATGTCGGAGGCTCAATGGGACGCTGTGATCGGCGTCAACCTGAAGTCTGCGTTCAACTTCGTTCACGCGGTGACTCCAGTGATGATGCGCCAGCGCACAGGCTCTATCATCAATATGGCATCGGTTGTTGGCGTACACGGTAACGCCGGTCAGGCAAACTACTCTGCATCAAAGGCCGGCATGATCGGCTTGGCTAAGTCGGTGGCTCAGGAGCTCGGCTCCCGCGGCATCCGCGCCAACGCAATCGCTCCTGGCTTCATCATCACCGACATGACTGCCAAACTCTCTGACGAAATCAAGGAAGAATGGTGCAAGAAAATTCCATTGCGCCGCGGCGGTACTCCGGAGGACGTTGCAAACATCGCCACATTCCTCGCTTCCGACATGTCTTCTTACGTGTCGGGACAGGTTATCCAAGTGGACGGCGGCATGAACATGTAGCAGCATCCGAAACCTACGTTATAGAAAAACCGGAACAGCAGTTCCGGTTTTTTTGTTTTGCGCAGACGCCAAGTTTCACTATTTATATGTAAATTTGCGCGATTATTTATCATTCTGAAAAATGGAACACAATCTGTCGAACATCCAATTATACGCCTACGCCTGCCTGATTTTCATCATCACCGGCGTTGTCTGCGGAATTGTCAGATGGAATCACATGTGCCGTCCGTTCAACGAAAATGGCGACTTCCACTACCCTGCCCGCCACCTGGTGTCGTTCTTCTACATCGCCATCGCGCTTGAATTCCCATACGTTCTGAGTCCGATGACTCCCGACTACTGGACATACGTGAAAATTTTCGGCATAATCTTCTATCCCGTCTGTATGACAACTCTGTTCAGCAGCTACTTCTTTCGGAAACGGCTGCGCGACAGCATTCTGCTGAAAACATATCTATTCTCTGCATTTGCATTGCTCCTGTCGCTGCTCGCAATAGCTCTGACAATGGGCGGACACGTCCTGACCGACGCCGGAACGCTTCTGATGGCTGCGATGGGCGGCTTCAGCCTGCTGTTCTCAACGCTGTCGGTGCACATCACCAACCAGCTGAAACGCACCATCGACAAATTCAACACCGACAACTACTCAAACGTGGAGGACTTCCCCTACAGATTCGCCCAACTGGTGCTCTACCTGCCGCTCTGCTGGATTGCACTGATGTGGGCTGTATTTGTCTCCGACAGCCGTTGGTGCAAACTCGCCGTCGACCTCATCACGTCGGCAGCGATGATCTACATGCTGTGCATAATCCTGCACCCGCAACAGCTGTTTACAAACAAACAGGAGCCCGACCCGGCAAACGACGGCAGCAAGGACACCGCCACGACCGATTCGCCGTCGGAAATAGACGCCATCGGGAACGAAGTGCTGTCGATAATACTCCGCCGCTACCGCGAGCCGCATCTGCAGAAATCGGAAGTGCTGTCGGAAATCCCGAAAGGCAAAGTCAACGCCGCAAGCAAATACATAACCCAACTGGGATACTACAACCTCGTGAACATGTTCCGCCTGCAGCACGCCGCCCTCTACAAGGAGGCGCATCCGGCGGCAAAACAGGAGGAAATTGCCGAAGAGTCGGGATTCTCGTCGCGCACGGCGTACTACAAGGCGCGCAAAAGCGTGGCGGCAATCGACGACAAAATCGTGAAGTGTGTGAAACTTTAAACCCGTTGTACAGACATGACTTTCGAACCTTTAGCAGAACGCTTGCGACCGAAGTCGCTCGATGAATATATCGGACAGAAACACCTCGTCGGAGAAGGATGCATACTCCGCAAGATGATTGAGTCGGGACACATCTCCTCTTTCATCCTGTGGGGACCTCCGGGCGTGGGAAAGACCACACTCGCCAAGATTATCGCCTCTCAGGTGCAGGCTCCGTTCTACACGCTCTCCGCCGTGCATTCCGGAGTAAAGGACGTGCGCGACGTGCTGACGCTATGCAAACGCGATGCCTCGAGCATGTTCAGCCAGCACCGCCCAATACTTTTCATCGACGAAATCCACCGCTTCAACAAGTCGCAACAGGACTCGCTGCTTGCCGCCGTGGAAACAGGCACAGCCACGCTGATTGGCGCCACCACCGAAAACCCGTCGTTTGAAATCATCCGCCCGCTGCTGTCGAGAGCGCAGGTCTACGTACTGAAGCCGCTGACAGACACCGACTTGAGCGAACTGCTGCATCGCGCCATCACATGCGACAGCGAGCTGAAGCAACGCAAGGTGGAGGTGGTCGAGACCGAAGCACTGTTCCGCTTTGCCGGAGGCGACGCCCGCAAGATGCTCAACATCCTCGACCTGCTGAGCCAGTCGGTGGGCGACGACGAGCCTATCGTGGTGCGCAACGACATCGTCACCGAACGGCTGCAACAGAACCCAATGGCATACGACAAAGGCGGAGAGATGCACTACGACATCGTCTCGGCATTCATCAAGAGCATACGCGGAAGCAATCCCGACGCCGCGGTCTACTGGCTTGCCCGAATGATTGCAGGCGGCGAAGATCCGGCATTCATCGCCCGTAGACTGGTCATCTCAGCTGCCGAGGACATCGGACTTGCCAATCCAAACGCACTGCTGCTCGCAAACGCCACCTTCGACGCCCTGCAGAAAATCGGCTGGCCGGAAGGACGCATAATCCTCTCGGAATGTGTCGTGTATCTCGCCACATCGCCCAAAAGCAACTCTGCATACAACGCCATCAACGAGGCGCTGGATTTTGTCGACCAAACGGGCAACCTGCCTGTGCCGCTGCATCTGCGCAACGCTCCGACAAAACTGATGAAAGAGATGAGCTACGGCGCCGACTACAAATATCCGCACTCCTATCCCGGAAATTTTGTGGAACAGGATTATCTGCCGCACGAAATCAGAGACAAAAAGTTCTGGAACGCCTGCCAAAATCCGCAGGAAGCAAGAATGACGGAAAGAATGGATGCTTTATGGAGTAAACATAAATAAACAAAAAATATAAAACTACTATGCTTACAAAGAAAATAACAGACGGTATATATTATGTAGGTGCAAACGACCGCACCACAACAAGATTCGAGGGATTGTGGCCGCTGCCCTACGGAGTGTCGTACAACTCCTACCTTGTGGCTGGCAACGACAAAACCGCAATCATCGACGGCGTGGAAATATCCCACGCTTTCGAGCAGATTGCCCAAATCAAGAAAATCATGCACGACAACGCTCCCGACTATCTCATCGTCAACCACATGGAGCCTGACCACACCGGTGCCGTGCAGACACTGCGCGCCGCGTTTCCCAACCTGACAATCGTGGGCAACGCAAAGACAATCGACATGCTCAAAGGATACTACGGCATCTGCGACGGCACGCTGACCGTGGCAGACGGCGACACCATCGACCTCGGCGGCAAGACTCTGAAATTCGCGCTCACTCCGATGGTGCATTGGCCTGAGACTATGATGACTTACGCCGTAGAAAACAAAACCCTGTTCTCTGGCGACGCCTTCGGTTGCTTCGGAGCCCTCAACGGAGGCATCATTGATGAAGAGATGGACACTTCTCTATATTTCCCCGAAATGACCCGCTACTACTCAAACATCGTCGGAAAATACGGACTCCCCGTACAGAAAGCACTGCAGAAACTGAGCGGTGTGGCAGTGGACTACATCTGCTCGACTCACGGCCCGGTATGGCACAGCCAGGCTGCCGAAGTGATAGGCATCTACGACCGCCTCAGCAAAGGCGAAAGCGAGAACGGCGTGGTAATAGCATACGCCTCAATGTATGGGCACACCGAAGAGATGGTCGAGGCATTCGCCCGCATGCTCGCTGAAGAAGGAGTCAGAAACATCCGCATCCACAACGTTTCGTATGCCGACGAGTCGTTTGTCATCAGCGACATCTACAAATACAAAGGGCTTGTCATCGCATCGCCAACCTACAACGGCTCTGTCTTCCCCCGCATCGACTCCCTGCTTAAGTCGCTCGCGCTGCGAGGCGTAGGAGGCAAAGTGTTTGCGCGCCTCGGGTCGTTCACATGGGCAGGTGCCGCCACCAAGACCATCGACAGCATGACAGAGAAGCTGAAACTCACCGTCGTCGGCAACCCCGTGGAGATGAAACAAAGCTGCACAGCCGACACCGTCGAGGCCTGCCGAGCACTTGCCAAAGAATTTGCAGAAGCACTCAAAGCGTAATCCTTTGAGATTTCCCATATTTTGACTACTTTTGCAAAAATTATCTAACTTATGGCAGAATCTACACTTTTGAGCAGACTTGACGGCATCGACGCCCGCTTTGAGGAGGTAAGTCTACTGATTACCGACCCATCGGTTATCAGCGACATGAAGCGCTTTGTCAAGCTTACCAAAGAATATAAAGACCTTGAGAAGCTGACCAAGGTCACTTCTAAATACAAACAAATGCTGCGCGACATCGAGGAGGCACGCGAAGTGCTCGACACCGAGACCGACCCCGATATGCGAGAACTGGCAAAAGAAGACCTTGACGCCAACACCGCCGCCCTTCCGGAAATCGAGGAGGAAATCAAACTGTTGCTTATCCCTGAGGATCCAGAAGACGACAAAAACGTGATTCTTGAAATCAGAGGCGGCACTGGTGGTGACGAAGCCGCCATCTTTGCAGGCGACCTTTTCCGCATGTATGCAAAATACTGCGAGACAAAAGGCTGGAAGATGGAGATTATGAGCTTCAGCGAAGGCTCAGCCGGCGGATACAAGGAAATAATCTGCTCAGTAAGTGGAGAGAAGGTCTACGGCACGCTGAAATACGAGTCGGGCGTACACCGCGTACAGCGCGTGCCAGCGACGGAGACTCAAGGCCGCGTACACACATCGGCGGCTTCGGTTGCCGTGCTGCCAGAGGCTGAACCATTCGACGTGGAAATCAACGAAGGCGAAATCAAGTGGGACACGTTCCGAAGCGGCGGTGCCGGCGGACAGAACGTGAACAAAGTAGAGTCGGGCGTGCGCCTGCGCTACAACTGGAAGAACCCCAACACCGGTGTTGTGGAGGAAATCCTCATCGAATGTACGGAAACGCGCGACCAGCCCAAAAACAAGGAACGCGCCCTCGCCCGTCTGCGCACATTCATCTACGACAAAGAACATCAGAAATACGTTGACGACATCGCGTCGCGACGCAAAACAATGGTGTCGACAGGCGACCGCTCCGCTAAAATCCGCACCTACAACTATCCGCAAGGACGAATCACGGACCACCGCATCAACTACACCATCTACAACCTTGCGGCGTTTATGGACGGCGACATCCAGGACTGCATCGACAACCTCATCATCGCCGAAAACGCAGAAAAACTGAAAGAGACAGAATTGTAAAAATCAGATACAAAACAATGACAAGAAAAGAACTGCTTGACAACATCCGCCGCAAGAAATCATTTCTTTGCGTAGGCCTTGACACTGACATCAAGAAAATCCCGGAGCATCTGAAAAACGACGCCGATGCGATTTTCAAGTTCAACAAAGCAATAATCGACGCCACTGCTCCTTACTGCGTGGCATACAAGCCAAACCTCGCATTCTATGAATGCTTCGGCATCGAAGGCTGGACCGCTTTGGAAAAGACAATAAAGTATCTGAAACAAAACTATCCCGACCAGTTCATCATAGCCGACGCAAAACGCGGCGATATCGGCAACACCTCCGCAATGTATGCCCGCAGCTTCTTCGAGCATCTTGATGTTGACGCCATCACCGTAGCTCCATACATGGGCGAAGACAGCATTTCTCCATTCTACGGCTACGAAGGAAAATGGGTAATCGTTTTGGGTCTCACATCAAACAAAGGCTCGCACGACTTCCAACTCACCGAGGATGCCGACGGCACTCCTCTGTACCAGAACGTGATGAGCAAAGTGTCTTCATGGGGAACAAGCGACAACACGATGTTTGTTGTCGGTGCCACACAAGACAAAATGTTTGAAGAGGTGCGCCGTGTAGTCCCCGACAAGTTTCTACTTGTGCCTGGTGTCGGAGCCCAGGGCGGAAGCCTTGAGGAAGTTGCACGCTACGGCATGACCGACGACTGCGGTCTGCTCGTAAACTCCTCACGCGGCATCATCTACGCCTCGACCGGAGAAGATTTCGCCACCGTTGCCGGACAGAAAGCAAAAGAACTGCAAGTGCAAATGGAACAGCTGCTTGCAGACAAAGGCATTATTTAACCCCGACAACAAACTTTAATACGGAAATAATTCTGTATTCAAAAATCTTTAACTAACTTTGCACAGTTACAAAGCGAAAATATTAACTTATTAATTTTCAATAAAATGACAATCGAACAATACAACTTCGCAGGTAAAAAAGCGATTGTGCGCGTTGACTTCAACGTGCCATTGGACGAAAACGGCAAAATCACTGACGACACCCGTATCCGCGGTGCCCTCCCAACTTTGAAAAAAATTCTTGCCGACGGCGGCGCTCTCATAATTATGTCGCACATGGGCAAGCCTAAAGGCAAAGTAAACGCAAAACTTTCCTTGAGCCAGATTAAGGACGCCGTAGCTGCCGCTCTCGGCACAGACGTAAAGTTCGCTCCTGACTGCGCCAAGGCAGCCGACGCCGCAGCAGCTTTGAAACCGGGCGAAGTGCTTCTTCTCGAAAACCTTCGCTTCTATCCTGAAGAGGAAGGCAAGCCTGTTGGCATCGACAAAGAAGACCCAGCATACGACGCAGCCAAGAAAGAAATGAAAGAGAGCCAGAAAGAATTCGCAAAAACTCTCGCAAGCTACGCTGACTGCTACGTTAACGATGCGTTCGGAACTGCACACCGCCGTCACGCTTCAACAGCTGTCATCGCCGACTATTTCGACGCTGACAACAAGATGCTCGGCTACTTGATGGAAAAAGAAGTTACAGCCGTTGAAAACGTACTCAACAACATCAAGCGTCCGTTTACAGCAATCATGGGTGGTTCGAAAGTTTCTACCAAGATTGGCATCATCGAAAACCTTATGGACAAGGTTGACAACTTGATTCTCTGCGGAGGTATGACATATACTTTCGCAAAGGCACAAGGCGGCAAGATTGGTGTTTCAATCTGCGAGGATGACAAGCTCGACCTCGCTCTCGACATCATCAAAAAAGCAAAAGAAAAAGGCGTGAACCTCGTGCTTGGAACTGACTGCGTGGCAGCCGACAAGTTCAGCAACGACGCCAACACTCAGGTCTGCCCATCAAACGACATCCCAGAAGGCTGGGAAGGTATGGATGCAGGTCCTGCAACACGCGAGCTCTTCGCAAACGCCATCAAGGACGCAAAGACAATCCTCTGGAACGGTCCTGCAGGTGTATTTGAATTCGACAACTTCACAGCCGGCTCACGCGCTATCGCAGACGCCATCGTAGAGGCTACTGAAAAGGGAGCGTTCTCACTCGTTGGCGGCGGCGACTCTGTTGCTTGCGTAAACAAGTTCGGCTTGGCTGACAAAGTATCGTACGTATCTACTGGCGGCGGCGCGCTTCTCGAGGCTATCGAGGGCAAAGTGCTTCCAGGAATCGCAGCCATCAAAGGCTAATACAGATTAATCGACAATAAAGAAACGTGCAACCCACACAGTTGCACGTTTTTTTTGTTTTTATTTTCTCTTGAACAGCGAAAGATCATATTTTTCATCGTAGCGATAAAGCTCGTAATCCCCATCAAGCACACCCTTGATGTTACTCTGTCCATACTGGTAAACAAGTATCCATTCAGCCCGGCCAGAACGATAACAGTCTACGACCTTTTGCCGCAGCGATGGCCCATTCTCTATAGCCCAATCCTGCATAGTGAAAAATCTGTAATCTGGCTCACGGCCTGCATAAATGTAGAATGTTGGGGAAATATCATATGCCACAAAAGTGTCGCACTTAGGCACATTGTCTGTCATTTCGATGCTTTTTTGAGTTAATCCCATGGGCACGGATGCTGCACAATTTCTAAACAATAGCTTTCATCGAAATAACTCAGTAAATGGAACACGAGATATGGCTGAAGCAAAGAAAAAAAGCGCCGTGGCGACTTCTTTATGAAATCACGCCACGGCGTTATTGTTGTTTATTCCAAATCGTCCATTAGCCCGTTTGGTTTTTTTTTATTCCTCCTTCCGCTAACCAATACAACAAAGAGGCGTAGCTCCTAACACGGAGCCGCGCCTCTTTAGATTATTAAGGAACGATGTTCCTCAGGCAATCTTATTACCTTTAAAGGCTGAATACCTTTATAAACTTAAAACCGAAATTCAATCTTATCTACTACTAACCTAAACCTAATATCCTAAAACCTAAAATCCATATTATTTCATTACAGAGAAAAGAATGTATCTTTCTTTTTACGCTTGCAAAATTACGCAAAATAGCGTGTATAATTTGACACTATTATAGCAGATATTGTGCGTAATATACACATATATAAGATTACTTCGCATTCACGTAGTCAACGAAGGCGTAGGGCTGGTGGTGCTTCTCGTCTGTGGGATGCTCCTCACGGCTCACTCTTGTACTAAAAACCATAATACAAACGATCCAATTCCTTACTAACATTCTCTATTTTTCTTGGATAATAATCTCCCAGGAATTGGATTTCATCAAAGCATACACTATTAGAGTCATTCTGATATTTCTCTATAATAGATTTATACCTATTATCATTCTCTGTATTGTGATGTATTTTAGACATGTCTTCGCTAACTGTCCATGTGCAACAGTTCAAAGCTCCTCCCCATTTTTTGATAAAATCTTTCATCTGAACTTGATATATTCTACCTTTATAATCTGGATATAAAGCAATAAATTGCCCCATTGCTTCATTATCAAGTTTAGCATTCCCGATACCAGGAACAATGATAACGTCACGCGTTTGAAGTGCGTTGACATAAGCCCAACTTAATTCGTGATATTCAGAGAGTTTCAACTCTATAACATAAAAATGTTCCATAAGGATATTACGCATTCGTGTGGCAATATCATCATCATATACAGAAAGATTGGCTAATACAACAGCTTTCCCATCTTTATTTATATCGACAAATCTTAGGATTCCATCCGTATGCCCACAAATGTCCTTTGGGTCCCATGGTAGCCATACTATAGTTATATCATCATAATCCGAATTACACTCTTTGGGTTTGAAAGAATCCTGTATTTGTGTTTCTATCTCCTTTTGAGATAATCCTTCGTTTTCTCTCATCACTTTGTCTGTCATTACAATAAAAGATTGCGTGGTGTAGGAATTTGGAAGTCCTATTTCGCCGATAACAATATTGCCACCATCAATAACCAAAGAAGAATGATTGACGATAAAATTGTTTCCTTCAATCTTCTTCATCACCTTATCTGCATTAGTAATGTATTTTTCCTTTCCTTTTAGATAGTCGGGATTGTATACAAATTGAGAGAAACGCTCACTTGCATATTGTACTGGCATATAATCTCGACACCAATAATCCTTAGTCAAAGAAAGGGTTTCGTGTGCCACATTATTAGCATCAAGAATTTCACAAATATCCTTATAGATATTGGGACAATCTGTACACAACAACTTTGAAAAATAAACTTTATCTTTATATTGTTCTGTTATCATAGCTTTTCAACTTTTTTAAATCCCCATAATCTGTTGTCCTCTATATTGATTCGCGGCATAGGTTCTGCATAGCCCGACTTTTCATCAGTATCATCAATCCATTCAATACTAAACTTACCATTGTTAAGCATATTTGCTCCACCAAAGAAATCATACCAAAAATCATGAGGAGCCCAATCTTTTCTTTTTTCATTATTCTCCCATTCCTTTTTACCAGGCTCTATAGCTTTATAGCCTCTAATCAAGAAAGACGCATGATATTTCTTTTGTGGATCATCAAACAAAACATCTACTCCCGATGGATTCGGACATACAGCACCTAAAGCATAGCCAAATTCATCTTTCCCTTTCAGATATTTTATTTTATCTTTAATATAGCCATCATCCTCGTGGTAATAGAATTCGATGCAGGTCAACTTTAGTTTATATGCATCCTTACAACCTCCATTAATAAGGAAATAGCCAGAGAAGAATGCAGCTTCTGCTATTTTCTTAAACTCTTCAAATAGGTTTGCTTCGCAACCTTCTGCTCCCTTAAACGCCTTCAAGGCTTGAAATAATCTTGATTCCATACTTATTGAATTATCTTTAGTTGTAAATCCCTATTGTGTTTTCAACCATTTATCCCAAATCGGTCGTACATTTGGGTTTAACGAATCTTTTGCAACTCATGTTTTTTGTAAACTTTATTACAAAAGTAGTCAAAACACAGCGAAGTGCAAAGATTCCAATCAATTATATTCTTACAGGAATCGCCCATGAAGTCTAATCAATTCTGAAAAATCATTAAAAAATGTATATGCGGCGCGTCTGAACGTTTTTTTATTGCCTAAAATTGCGTTTCTCGCGATTTCTTTTAGTAATTTTGTTCGTTAGTATAACATAAACTCAAAAACGAATAGTAAAACACTATCTAAACTCTAAACTCATATAAAAACTATGGCAGAAAACAGAGAAAAATTGTTCGACCAATTTGCTCCCGTTTCCACAGAGACATGGAAAGCTAAGGTCGTTGCCGACCTTAAAGGAGCCGATTTCGACAAGAAATTGGTGTGGCGGACAAACGAAGGATTCAATGTTCAGCCGATGTACCGCGCCGAAGACATTGAGAATCTTAAAACAACTGACTCGCTACCTGGAGAATACCCATTCGTACGCGGCACACGCACTGACAACGAATGGTTTATCCGCCAAAACATCGTTGTAGAAAACATTGCAGAGGCAAACGAGAAAGCGAAATCATTGACAACCAAAGGTGTTACATCTTTCGGATTCAAATTGTCAGAAGCACTCACAGCCGACAACGTTGCCACACTGCTCGACGGCATCGACCTTGCAAAGGTAGAAGTGAACTTCGAATCATGCCCGAAATGCGCGGTTGCAACAACCAAGGCTCTTGTTGAATACCTCACATCCAACGGCAAAGCAGACGAGTTTACCGGTTCTGTAAAATTCGACCCGTTCGTACGCCTGCTCAAGCACGGGGTTGACTTCGGTGGCGACATCAAAGCCATGGCAAAAGAATTGACAGAGATTGTCGCTCCTGTAAAGAACCTCCGCGTGTTCACTGTAGACACAGTGCTTCTCAGCGACGCCGGCGCATACATCGCACAAGAACTCGGCTACGCCCTCGCATGGGGAAACGAGTGGATGTCGCAACTCACCGACGCTGGTGTGGCTGTCGACGAGGCTGCAAAGCGCATCAAATTCAATATGGGCATCACCTCCAACTACTTTATGGAGATTGCCAAATTCCGTGCAGCACGTATGCTGTGGGCACAAATCGTAAAGCAATATCAGCCAGAATGCGACTGCGCCTGCAAAATGAACGTACACGCTGCCACAACAAAATTCAACCAAACAGTATTCGACGCACACGTCAACCTGCTGCGTACACAGACAGAAACCATGTCGGCAGCATTGGCAGGAGTAGACTCAATCACCGTCACTCCGTTTGACGCACAATTCAAGAATCCTGACGAGTTCTCAGAGCGCATCGCACGCAATCAGCAGCTGCTGCTCAAGGAAGAGAGCCATCTTGATAAAATCACCGACCCAGCCGGCGGTTCATACTATGTAGAGACATTGACAGCGTCAATCGCCGATGTTGCTTGGAAAAACTTCCTTGCCATTGAAGACCTCGGCGGCTTCTACGCAGCCATCAAAGAAGGCAAAATCCAGGAAGAGCTCCAAGAGACATCAAAGAAACGTCACCAAGACGTTGCCCGCCGCAAAGAGTCTCTCCTCGGCACAAACCAGTTCCCTAACTTCACAGAACTTGCAGGCAACAAGATTGAGAAGACCGACGGATGCAACTGCGGCTGCAAGCACGACGCACAGGAAGGCGCTGTGGCATCAATCCCTACAGCACGTGCGGCAAGCGACTTTGAGGCACTCCGCCTTGCAACAGAGAAATCGTCAGTACGTCCGAAAGTATTTATGCTTACAATCGGCAACTTGGCAATGCGCCTTGCCCGCGCACAGTTCTCTTCCAACTTCTTCGCCTGCGCAGGTTATGAAATCATCGACAACCTTGGTTTCAAGACCATCCAGGAAGGCATCGACGCCGCTATGGAAAAGAAAGCCGACATCGTGGTGCTCTGTTCAAGCGACGACGAATACACAGAATATGCACCGGAAGCATTCAAGCTGCTCGACGGCCGCGCCGAGTTTGTTGTAGCCGGCAACCCAGCCTGCACAGAAGACTTGAAAGCCCAGGGCATCAAATACTTTGTTCATGTCCGCAGCAACGTCCTTGAGACACTGCAGGAATTCAATGCTAAATTATTAAAATAGAAGAAGGACAGAAATGAGACCAAATTTCAAAAACATAGATATCAAATCGGACGCTTTCAACGTTAAGCACGCTCCGATTGCAGAAGGTGAGAAATGGGTTACTCCGGAGCTTATTCCGGTTAAGCCGATCTACACTAAAGCAGACCTTGAAGGCTTGGAACACCTCAACTACGTTGCCGGTATTCCTCCATTCCTCAGAGGTCCGTACAGCGGTATGTACGCCATCCGTCCTTGGACAATCCGCCAATACGCAGGTTTCTCCACAGCCGCTGAGTCAAACGCATTCTACCGCCGCAACCTTGCTTCCGGACAGAAAGGTCTGTCAGTGGCATTCGACTTGGCTACACACCGTGGCTACGACGCTGACCACCCACGCGTAGTCGGCGACGTCGGCAAGGCTGGTGTGTCAATCTGCTCTATCGAGGACATGAAGGTGCTCTTCGATGGTATTCCATTGAACAAGATGTCAGTGTCAATGACAATGAACGGCGCCGTTCTTCCTGTCCTTGCATTCTACATCAACGCCGGTCTTGAGCAAGGCGCGAAATTGGAAGAAATGGCAGGTACAATCCAGAACGATATCCTGAAAGAGTTCATGGTGCGCAACACATATATATATCCACCTGAATTTTCAATGCGAATCATCGCCGATATTTTTGAGTACACTTCTCAGAACATGCCTAAGTTCAACTCGATTTCAATCTCAGGCTACCACATGCAGGAAGCAGGCGCAACAGCCGATATCGAGTTGGCATACACCCTTGCCGACGGTCTTGAGTATCTCCGCGCCGGTGTCAACGCAGGTATGGACATCGATGCGTTCGCCCCTCGCTTGTCATTCTTCTGGGCTATCGGTATGAACTTCTTCATGGAGATTGCCAAGATGCGTGCCGCACGTATGCTCTGGGCCAAGATTGTGAAACAATTCAATCCGAAGAACCCGAAATCATTGGCACTGCGCACACACTCACAGACATCAGGATGGTCGCTCACCGAGCAAGACCCATTCAACAACGTAGGCCGTACATGTATCGAGGCTATGGGCGCAGCGTTGGGACACACCCAGTCGCTCCACACCAACGCCCTCGACGAGGCTATCGCATTGCCAACCGACTTCTCGGCACGTATTGCCCGCAACACCCAGATTTACATCCAGGAAGAAACCTATATTACTAAGGAAATCGACCCATGGGCAGGTTCTTACTATGTAGAAGCGCTCACCAACGAGTTGGCCCACAAGGCTTGGGAACACATCCAAGAAATCGAGAAACTCGGCGGTATGGCAAAAGCCATCGAGACAGGCACACCGAAATGCCGCATCGAGGAAGCAGCAGCACGCACCCAGGCGCGTATCGACTCAGGCAAGCAGACAATTGTCGGAGTCAACAAATACCGTTTGGAAAAAGAGGCTCCTATCGACATCCTCGAAATCGACAACACAGAAGTACGCAAAGAGCAAATTGAGCGTCTCAACGACCTTCGCGCACACCGCGACGAAGCTGCTGTCAAAAAAGCGCTTGCCGCCATCACGGAATGCGTACGCACAAAAGAGGGCAACCTCCTCGACCTTGCTGTCAAGGCAGCAGCCGTAAGAGCGTCGCTCGGAGAGATTTCAGATGCCTGCGAAGAAGTTGTAGGCCGTTATAAAGCAGTAATCAGAACAATTTCAGGCGTGTATTCATCAGAAACTAAAAACGATCCGGACTTCCAGAAAGCACAGAAGATGTGTGAGGAGTTCGCTAAGAGAGAAGGTCGTCAGCCACGTATCATGATCGCCAAGATGGGTCAGGACGGACACGACCGTGGTGCAAAAGTTGTGGCTACAGGTTATGCCGACTGCGGTTTCGACGTCGACATGGGTCCGTTGTTCCAAACTCCAGCCGAGGCTGCCCGCCAAGCTGTTGAGAACGACGTTCACATTCTCGGTGTATCATCGCTTGCCGCTGGCCACAAGACATTGATTCCACAAGTAATCGAGGAATTGAAAAAACTTGGCCGCGAGGACATCATCGTTATTGCAGGCGGTGTAATCCCTGCACAAGACTACGACTTCCTCTATAAAGCTGGCGTAGCAGCAATCTTCGGCCCTGGAACACGCATTCCTTACTCAGCAATCAAGATGCTCGAAATCTTGAACGCTGCTGAATAAGCGATTTTCCATCATAGAAAAGTCGGCATCAACCACGGATGCCGACTTTTTTCTTTTTTTAACTCGTTAAATTTCAAGTTTTTTTTGTTCTCATCAATTTTTCTTACAAAAGAAATGAACAAAAGCCGAACCGATATTGTTGTAGGGATAAACAATTTATACTACTTTTGCATACTATTTTTACAAATACCAAAACATTGTGATTATGAAAAAATTTTTATCTTTTTCAATTTTGGCAGCCGCAGCATTGACTATGACTCCGGCCGTCAACGCACAGGAGGCCGACTATAACTACACAAACATTCCTCCGGCAAAAGACATCTACACTCATTCTTGGCGTGACAATTGGTACATCCAACTCGGTGCCGGTGCACAGATGCCAATTTTCGAGAAAAACGGAGATGCAAGCAACTTCCAGATGAAGAAGACCACCGCTCTTTATGAGGCAGGTGTAGGACATTGGTTCTCACCATACTTCGGATTCCGTTTCCGCGGACAAGGCGGCGCAATGCATTGGGAAAACAGCGACCAATGGCACAAAGGGAAATATGCCAACCTCAACTTGGAAATCACTTGGGATATGTTCAACAGCCTTTGCGGCGTGAACGACCATCGCGTGTTCAGCATCATCCCTTACCTCGGCGTTGGTGGATCGTACGCTTGGGACTACTCTGTTGCCGGCAACATTCTTGACAACGACGGCAAGGTTATGGAACATCAAGGTGTTGTAAACACAAACCTCGGTCTTCAATTCCGTTTCCGCTGCAGCAAGCGTGTAGACCTCTATGTAGACGCCCGTTTGACAGGTACAGCCGACAATATCAACAACATCGCATGGAAGACAGGTCTTGACCCAATCTTCTCTATGACCGGTGGTTTGCAAATCAACCTCGGCAAAGAAGGCCGTCACGTGACAAAATACACTCCGTTTGACTGCATGGGCGCAATCAACGACCTCAACGGCCGCATCAACAAACTTCGCGGCGAGTTGGCAGACACTGAGGCTCAGCTCCGCGCTGCACAAGCACAACTCCCATGCCCAGAGGTTACAGAATCAGCAGCTCCTGCTAAAGCCACAAATTCTGTCAACCCAGCTGTCCGCTTCAAATTCAACTCTGCAAAGGTTTCTGCAAACGACCAAGTTACACTCTACGACGTAGCTCAGGTTTTGAAACAAGACGAAAATGCAAAGGTTGTCCTCAAGGGTTATGCTGACAAGAGAACTGGTACTGCAGACTACAACAAGAAACTTTCTGAGCGCCGTGCAAACGCAGTTAAGGAAGCACTCGTTGCCTACGGCATCGACGCAGACCGCATCGAGGTAGAGGCTATCGGTGTTGAAGAGCAGCCATACACTGACAACAACAACTGGAACCGCGTGGTAATCGTTACAACTAAGTAACAATCATCTACCTATCCTTAAAGAGACAGTCCCCAAAGGGGCTGTCTCTTTTTTATACCCCACAGCCATAAATTATCTTTTTGAAAGCCATACGCAACAAATTTGCTAATAAATGCCAGTTATACACAACTTTTGCTTACCTTTGCACATAAATTTGAATGAATGATGAAAGAACTATTACAAAAGAAACTTAGCGACTCGGCGGCGGCAAGATGGACAGCGCTGCTTGCAGTCTCATTCACAATGATGTGCGGCTACTTCTTTACCGATGTAATGTCGCCACTTGAGCCAATGCTCACCAGCAACGACATTAACGGTCTAGGATGGACATCCGACGAATACGGATTCTTCTCTGGCGCATATGGCTATTTCAACGTGTTCCTGCTACTCTTGTTTTTCGGAGGAATCATACTCGACAAATTCGGCATCCGCTTTACCGGTCTGGCATCGACACTTCTGATGTTTGGCGGCGCACTTATCAAATGGTGGGCAGTAAGCAACACATTTGACGGCTCCGTCACTCTTCCTTTCGGAATAGGCACATACCACACACAAGTGCTTTGGGCTTCACTCGGATTTGCCATCTACGGCGCAGGATGCGAAATTGCAGGAATCACCGTGACCAAGATAATCGCCAAATGGTTTACCGGACACGAGCTCGCTCTCGCTATGGGATTTCAGGTTGCACTGGCGCGTATCGGCACAGCCTGCGCCCTCGCCCTCGCCCTTCCGTTTGCCAAAGCGTGCGGAGGAGTACATGCAGCGGTAGGTCTTGGCGCCGCATTGCTCTGCATCAGTGTCGTAGCCTTCTTGGTCTACTGCGTAATGGACAAGAAAGAAGACGCCTCGGCCGAAGCCGTACAGACAGAACCGGAAGAAGGATTCAAATTCTCCGACCTCAAGATGCTGATCAGCAACCGCGGTTTCTGGTATATGGCAACACTCTGCCTTATGTTCTACGCAGGAGTGTTTCCTTTCCTTAAATTCGCCACAAAACTTATGGTATTCAAATATGGCGTAGACGAGAATATGGCAGGTCTCATCCCAGCCATGTTGCCATTCGGCACAATCTTCCTCACTCCGCTCTTCGGCTATGTCTATGACAAATTCGGGAAAGGCGCCACACTGATGATAATCGGAAGCGCGCTGCTCACAATTGTGCACATAATCTTCGTGCTGCCAATAACATCCTACATCGTTGCCATCGCCGCAATGATAGCACTCGGCGTTGCCTTCGGACTTGTCCCGTCGGCTATGTGGCCGTCGGTTCCGAAAATCATACCGATGAAACTGCTCGGCTCGGCATACGCAATGATTTTCTACATTCAGAATATCGGGCTTGCCCTTGTGCCAGTATGGATTGGCAAAGTGAACCAAGCAAACACATTGGCAAACGGAAGCATTGACTATACCGAGACAATGACCATCTTCGCCGCCTTCGGCGCGATTGCCGTCATCATCTCACTGCTCCTGTTCTTTGAAAACAAGAAAAAGGGCTACGGCCTTGAAGAGCCGAACATCCAATAAGCGACCAGACACTGAGCCACATTGAAAGATTTTTCAGTGTGGCTCTTATTTTTCAGGCAAAACATTAGGAAATAAAGAAATCTTTCTTTATTTTTGTGTATGCTTAATTATAAATCAACACAAACCATTAGATATGAAAAAGCATAATTTTTACGCCGGACCATCGATTCTGAGCGAGTACACAATCAAAAACACGGCAGACGCCGTGATGAATTTCAACGAGACAGGTCTGTCTATTCTTGAAATTTCCCACCGTAGCAAAGAGTTCCAAGCCGTAATCGACGAGGCCAATGCCCTCATCAAAGAATTGCTTGAAATCCCGTCGGGCTACGAAGTGCTATTCCTCGGCGGCGGCGCAAGCATGCAGTTCTGCATGATTCCATACAACTTCCTGAAAACAAAAGCAGCATACCTTGACACCGGCGTATGGGCATCAAAAGCCATCAAAGAGGCGAAACTCTTCGGAGATGTAAACGTTGTGGCATCATCAAAAGACGCCAACTACACATTTGTGCCCAAAGGCTACACCGTGCCCGACGACGTTGACTATTTCCATATCACCACAAACAACACAATCTACGGAACCGAGCTTCGCGAGGATCCAGATGTGAAAGTGCCATTGATCGCCGACATGTCGAGCGATATTTTCTCACGCCGCATTGACGTTTCAAAATATGACGCCATCTATGCCGGCGCCCAGAAGAACCTTGCTCCTTCCGGCGTGACTCTTGTCATTGTAAAAGAAGACGCACTCGGAAAAATGGACCGTGTGATTCCGACAATGCTCGACTACCGCACGCACGTAAGCAAAGGCTCAATGTTCAACACACCTCCATGCCTGCCAATCTACTCTGCACTGCAGACATTGAAATGGTACAAATCGCTTGGCGGCATCGACGCAATGGAAAAAGCCGACAAGGAGAAAGCAGCCCGTCTGTATGACGCCATCGACAGCAGCAAGACTTTCGTCGGCACAGCAAAACCTGAATACCGCTCAATCATGAACGTCTGCTTCGTACTCCGTCCAGAGTATGCCGAGCTCGACAAGAAATTCCTTGAGTTCACAGGCGAACGCGGCATCGTAGGCATCAAGGGGCACCGCTCTGTAGGTGGCTTCCGCGCATCTATCTACAACGCCATGCCTATGGAAAGCGTACAGGTGCTCATTGACGCAATGAAGGATTTTGAAAAACAACTCTAAATTTCACCAAATGAAAATATTAGTTGCAACAGAAAAACCTTTTGCAGCAGTCGCTGTAGAGGGCATCAGAAAAGAAGTTGAGCAAGCCGGACACGAGCTGGTGCTGCTTGAAAAAGGCACAAAAGACGACCTCGTCAAAGCGGTTGCCGACGTTGACGGACTGATTGTGCGCAGCGACATTGTCGACACAAAAGTGCTCGATGCCGCAAAAAATCTGAAAGTGATTGTGCGCGCCGGAGCCGGAGTAGACAATATCGACCTCCAAGCAGCTAAAGCTGCGGGAATTTGTGTGATGAACACACCTGGACAGAACTCCAACGCTGTAGCAGAACTTGTTTTCGGCATGCTTGTCATGATGATTCGCAACCAATTCAACGGAACGTCAGGAACAGAGTTGAAAGGCAAGACTCTCGGCATCCACGCATACGGTCAGGTGGGCCGCAACGTGGCACGCATAGCCAAAGGTTTCGGTATGGAGGTTTCCGCCCTTGACCCGTTTGTAACCGACGAGGTGATGGAAGCCGACGGCATCAAGCCAGTCCACTCCATCGAGGAACTTTACGCCAACAACCAATACGTGTCGCTCCACATTCCTGCCACACCGCAAACCAAGGGATCCGTTGGACTTGAGCAAATCAAACTGATGCCTAAAAACGCAGTGCTCATCAACACCGCACGCAAAGAAATCATCAACGAGGAAAGCCTTGCCGAAGCATTGCGCCAGAGAGCCGACGTGCGCTACATCGCCGATGTTAAGCCTGACACAGCGGCAGCGATGGCCGAAGAGTTTGGCACACGCGTGTTCTTCACCCCGAAGAAAATGGGAGCACAGACAGCCGAGGCCAACATCAATGCAGGTCTTGCGGCAGCACGCCAGTCGGTAGCGTTTCTCAAAGACGGTTGGAACAAATTCCAGGTAAACAAATAATACTATTTTTTTCCTTTTACACAAAAACGTTCGGAAGGACTCTCTTCCGAACGTTTTTTTATGCGCGACACCCAGTTTCTGCATTTTCTGTATTCAACAATTATTGTTACCTTTGCAGATGGCTTATCGACAAATAAATTGTAAACAATCTAAAGAATGTTTTAATCTGTCGATTGGCCTTTTGAAATGCCACAAATATTCACCATATTTGCATTTCGTATTAACAACAGAACTCAACTTAAAAGACCAAAGATTGTGAAATTCAAATTCCTTTCAATTATAGCGTTCGCAGGTGCGGCAGCATATTGCACAATGGCGCAACAGAACAACATTGCAGAAGAAGTGGCATGGATTGTGGGCGACGAACCCATCTACAAGTCGCAAATCGAAGAGCAGTACAGCCAACTGCAATACGAGAAAACGCCAATCAACGGCGATCCTTATTGCGTGATTCCGGAACAGCTTGCCATTGACAAACTTTTTCTTCACCAAGCCGTAATCGACACCGTGACCGTAGAAGACGCCACCGTGGCCAAAGAAGTGAACGCACGTATCAACTACTTTGTAGAATCACTCGGCTCGAAAGAGAAGGTTGAAGAATATTTCCGCAAGTCGATTCCGGAAATACGTGAGCAATATATGGAAATAATGAAAAACCAGTATATTGTACAGCAGGTAAAGGAAAATTTGACCAAAAACGTAAAATCCACACCAGCCGACGTGCGCAAATACTACGAAAGCCTCGACAAGGACAGCATCCCATACGTTCCAATGCAGGTAGAGGCACAGATTATCACCATCAAACCGATTATCCCGCAAGAGGAAATCGACGAGGTGAAATCACGTCTGCGCGACTATGCCCAGCGCGTAAACAACGGCGAATCGGAATTTTCGACACTTGCCATCCTCTACTCGCAAGACGGCTCATCGGTGCGCGGCGGCGAAATCGGATTCCGCGGACGCACAGAGCTGATGCCTGAATATGCCAGCGTAGCGTTCAACCTTACTGACCCCAAAAAGGCATCGCGCATCGTAGAGACCGACGCTGGATTCCACATCATCCAATTGATAGAGAAACGCGGTGACAAGGTCAACACCCGTCACATTTTGCTGAAGCCAAAAGTGTCGGACAAAGAACTTACCGACGGCATCACCCGCCTCGACTCACTGCGTCAAGACATCAACGCAAAGAAATTCACATTCGAGCAGGCCGCACAATATGTGTCACAAGACAAGGATACACGAAACAACCAAGGCATCATGTACAACCAGATGACGCGTTCAACAAAATTCCAGATGAGCCAGTTGCCCCAGGAAGTGGCAAAGCATGTCGACAAGCTGCAAGTGGGAGAAATCTCCGAACCATTCATCATGATTGACGAGAAAACCGGTCGTGAGGTTGTAGCCATCGTAAAACTCAAAAGCCGCCACAAAGGCCACAAAGCCACACTCAGCGACGACTTTGAGGAACTTAAAGACATGTATGAGCTCAGTGCAAAAAACAAGATAATAACCGATTGGATTGAAAACAAAATCAAATCAACCTACGTTTATATCGAAGAAGGCTGGCGCGACTGCCAATTCCAACACGAAGGCTGGCTGAAACGTTAATTTCTAATTTTTATGACTGACAGAACAGAAAACACCACACAAAAAAATAACGAATTGAACAAGAGGCATAAGATTCTGAACAGCGTCTTATGCCTTTTGGCAATTTGGCTGATGGCTCTGATTTTCGGCGACAGCCTGCTGTATGCCGTCAAGCCTGTCATCCCCACTGCCAACCGCCACCAAAAAGGCAAAATATTCCTTGAATATGCCGACAGTCTGTCGCTCAACGAGATGCATCCAGAGTATCAAGTGTTGAGCGGCCACGTTAAATTCCGCAAGGGCGATATGTATATGTACTGCGACAGCGCACATTTCTACGACAAGGAAAACAAGATGAATGCCTTTGGCAACGTAAAGATGGAGCAAGGCGACACACTGTTTGTGTATTCCGACGTGCTTTACTATGACGGCATGCAGGAAATAGCCCGTCTGCGCAAGGTGCAGAACGGAGTACGCCTGGAACACCGCAACACCACGCTGTTTACAGACAGCCTCGACTACGACCTCATAGCCAACATCGGCTACTACTTCAAAGGCGGAGAGATCTCAGACGACAAAAACACCATAACGTCAATCTACGGACAATATGCCCCCGACACAAAGGATTCGGAATTCCTGTACGACGTAGTGCTGACCAACAATGAGAAAAAGTTTGTGCTCAACACAGACACCCTTCTCTATAACACACAGACACACATCGCCGACATCGTGGGCCACACAACCATCGAGTCAGACAGCAGCATCGTCTACACCGACCGCGGCTGGTACAACACCGATAAAGACAAAGTGCAACTTCTCAACCGGTCGCTCATTGTCGGCAAAGACGGACAGACACTTACCGGCGACACCATCGTCTACGACCGCGCCAACGGTTTTGGCGAGGTGTTTGGGAACATGGTGCTTACCGACACTGCCAAATCAGCCGTTCTCACAGGCGGCTACGGCTATCACAACGAGAAGGACAACACCTCGTTTGCCACCCGACGCGCATTGGCGATGGAATATTCACAAGGCGACACCGTGTTTGTGCACGGCGACACAATCCGCACCTATCTCCAAATGCCCGACTCATCGCGTGTGATGTGCGCCTACCCCAACGTGCGTTTCTACCGCACCGATGTGCAAGGAGTGTGCGACTCGCTGACATTTCAGTCGCGCGACTCAATGATATTCATGCACCGCCACCCGATACTCTGGAATCTCGAGCGACAAGTGATGGGCAACGTCATACAGATACATCTGAACGACAGCACAGTCGACAAAGCCTATCTGCCGGAATATGGACTGATGGGCGAACACGTGGAAGAGGAGTTCTACAACCAGTTGTCGGGAAAAGAAATGATTGCAACATTCATCGACGGCAAACTCCGCCGCCTTGACGTCAACGGCAATGTAATGGCAATTATGCTGCCAATGGAAAAAGACTCCACATACAATAAGCTTGTCGATGCTGAAGGCAGCTTCCTCACAGTGCTTGTCGACGGACAAAAGATGGAGAAACTCAACCTATGGCCAGATGTCACAGGCAAGGTCACTCCCCTGTTTCTTGCCAAGAAGTCGCAGTATTACCTGAAAGGATTCAAATGGTATGAAGCCATCCGTCCCAAAGACCGCTACGACCTCTTCACCATCCCCGACGAGCAGCGCAATCTTTTCAGCGAGCCAGAGGCAGTTGCTCCAGTGAAACGAATACGAGAACAAGAAAATTAAGACAACAGACTGATATGTCAGACATTATAAAACTCCTACCCGACTCCGTAGCCAATCAGATTGCCGCCGGCGAGGTGATACAACGCCCAGCCTCGGTAATCAAGGAACTTGTGGAAAATGCCATCGACGCTGGAGCCACATCAATCGAGATTGTGCTTAAGGACGCAGGGCGCACACTCATTCAGGTAATCGACAACGGCTCGGGCATGTCGGAAACTGATGCCCGCTTGGCATTCGAACGCCATGCCACGTCAAAGATACGCAATGCCGGTGACTTGTTCGCCCTCCATACGATGGGATTCCGCGGAGAGGCATTGGCGTCAATTGCCGCCATCGCCCAAGTGGAGCTGCGCACCCGAATGAAAGACGCACCAATGGGCACACACCTATGCATCAACGCATCGCAGTGTGAATCACAGGAGCCTGACTACTGCCCTTCCGGTTGCAATTTCATGATAAAAAACATTTTCTTCAACGTCCCGGCTCGTCGTAAGTTTCTGAAGAGCAACCAAGTTGAATTGAGCAACATTGTGCGTGAGTTTGAAAAGCTCGCATTGGTCAACTATACAACAGAGTTCAAGCTGTCGAACAACGGCAACATGATGTACCAATTGATGGGAGGCGATTCCTTCAAGCAGCGCATCGTGTCAATCTTCTCCAAATCACTGAGTCAGCAATTGATTCCGATCGAAGCCGAGACCTCCGTCGTGAAAATATATGGATTCGTATCGCGTCCAGAAAACGCCCGCAAGCGCAACTATCTGCAGTATCTGTTTGTCAACGGTCGACATATGCGCCACCCATACTTCCACAAAGCGATAATACAATGTTTCGACCAGCTGATTCCCGCCGATTCACAGCCCAACTACTTCCTGCATTTTTCTGTCGACCCGGAGACAATCGACGTGAACATTCACCCGACAAAAAGCGAGATCAAGTTTGAGAACGAGCAGGTAATCTGGCAGATTCTTTTTGCAGCCGTAAAAGAAACTCTCGGCAAGTTCAGCGCCGTACCGACAATCGAGTTCGACACAGAGGGCGATATAGAGATTCCTGTGGGCAACACAGAAGATGTAGAGATGCCTGAAATTGAATTCGACCCCAACTACAACCCATTCGCGCCACAGTCAGCATCGGCGCCACAGCAGCAGCCGACCACCCAACGCCGGGCATCAGCCATCGGCGGTGATGGATTTCAGACACAACGCCGTGTTGTCGACTCACAGCTGAACAACTGGGACAAACTCTATCAGAATTTTGAGAAAAAACGTTCCGACTCACTCGAGCACGTCGTTGCGGCATCGGCTCTCAACCAAATGCCGTCAACCGAAGAAAGCCACCAGACCTCAGCCTTTCAGCAAGAGAAAGTAAAATTCACGCCATCCTCGTGTACACAGCTAAGGAACAAATATATTCTCGTGCCAGGCGCCAACGGCATAATGCTTATCGACCAACATAGGGCACATATACGCGTGCTTTTCGACTCACTCATCAATGCCGTCGAGTCAAAAAAAATAGAATCGCAGAAAGTATTGTTTCAAGAAGTCATAAAACTGTCGACTGCGCAAAATCTCATTCTCGATGAGGTAAAGCCGGAAATGGAGAAAATGGGATTTGAGATTTCATTTCTCGGCGACTGCTCATGGGCTGTCAATGCCTTCCCAGCCTGCCTGAAAAATCCGGACGTGAAAGAGATGATTCTCGACGTGGCAGACTCTGCCATCAATGGTGGCGTAAGCCTCTCAAAGCGCATCAGCGAGCACATAGCCCTGTCATCGGCACGCTCTGCAGCTGTGCGCTACGGAGACAGACTAACACCCGATGCAATGGAAGCTCTTGTTGCCGACCTGTTCCGCTCCAAAGAAGCCAACTACACCCCCGACGGCAAGAAAATCATCTGCACCGTCACATTTGACGATATAAACAAAATGTTTTCTTAAATTTCCCACGTTATGAAATCACGAAACATCATTCTAAGCCTTGCCCTTATGGGCTGCACCGCCGCCAATGCGCTGACATTGCAGCAGGCAAAAAAATTATATTCCGAAGGAGAATTCGGCAAAGCTCTGTCGACATTCCAGGGACTCATAAAAAAAAATCCCGGCAACGCATCCTACAACCAATGGTACGGTGCCTGCCTTTATGAAACCGGTCGCAAGGCTGAAGCCCGAAAATATATCGAGACTGCCTACAACAAACGCGTGACCGACGCCGCACGCTACATGGCGCAATATGCTCTTGAGGAAATGGACTACGAAGCTGCGGCTGACTACACCGACGTTTTTGCCGACCGTCTTGGCGAAAATGAATCGTCGCTGTCGGCAACAGCCGCAAAAGGCTACAACAGACTGAAACGCGTTTCCGAGATGCTCGGAAATGTTGAGAAGGTTCAGGTGTTCGACAGCTTGAACGTCGACAAATCAAATTTTCTGAAAGCATACAAACTATCAAAGGAAACAGGCTCGCTCAACTCCGCCGACATTCTGCCCGCAGACCTTGAATGCAACACGCCAGAGGTGTTTATGCCGCAATCAGCCAACCGTATGGTATGGTCGGTTGCCGACAGCACTGGGTGCGTCAGGCTTGCCGAGACCTATCGGCTTGCCGACGGCAAATGGGATCACGCAACACTGCTCCCTGCCTCACTCAACGATGGAGGCGACGCTGCCTACCCGTTTGTGATGACCGACGGCACAACTATCTATTTCGCATCCAACGGCAATGGCAGCATCGGAGGTTACGACATCTTCATGTCGCGCAAGGATTTCTCTACAGGCGAATATTTGAATCCGCAGAACATCGGATTCCCATACAACTCCCCCTACGACGACTATATGTTTGTCATCGACGAAATGACAGGCATCGGCTGGTGGGCCACCGACCGCAACCAGATACCCGACAAGGTCACAATCTATATGTTCAAGCGCAACGACGTGCGCGAAAATTACGACAGCGACAATGACAATATCTACAGTCTTGCCGCCCTGAGAGACATCAAAGCCACATGGGCTGACGATGCCGACTATGCGTCGCTAAAAGAATCAATAGAATCAATTTCAGCCGACACTGACAAGCCGGATGATGAATTTGTGTTTTATGTGATGAACGGCGTGCGCTACACGCGCTTTGACAACTTCCAAAGCTCGGAGGCAAGAAGTCTCATGGAGAAACGAGTAGCTCTTGCAAGTCAACTTGCCGACGACAAGACTGAACTGAAACGTCTGCGCGCCGCCTATGCCAACGCCAAACCTGCGGCACGCAAGAAAATGGAACAAAGCATTCTGCAATTGGAGCACAAAGTTTCCGATGCGACAAAGACACTTGCCAACATCGACAACAACATCCGTTCGGCAGAACAAAGTGCAATCGACAAATAACCGCTTACGATGATTGATTTCAAGGATATTGTAGCGACATCAAAACTATATAATTTCCATAGCCACACGCAGTTTTGCGATGGCCATGCAGAGATGCCTGAATTTGCGGCAAAAGCGGCAGAGATGGGATTCTCACACTATGGCTTCTCGCCCCACTCCCCTGTGCCTATCGAGTCGCCGTGCAATATGAAAACCGACGACGTGGCGGAGTATCTCGGCATTTTCAACCGACTGAAGCAAGAATACGCGGGGCAAGTGGAATTGCTTGTTTCCATGGAGATTGACTATCTTGGCGACTATTGGGGACCATCGAATGAATATTTCAGCAAACTGCCTCTCGACTATCGCATCGGCTCCGTGCATTTCATCCCATCAGGAGACACAATGGTCGACACCGACGGACACTTCGACTCGTTCAAGACAAAAATGGCATTATTCTTCGACAATGACATTCGCTATGTCGTCGACACATTCTACGACCAGACACTGAAAATGATTGCCGCCGGGGGACTTGACATTATCGGGCATTTCGACAAAATAGGTCAGAACGCATCTTATTTCTCTCCAGGAATCGAGGACGAGCCGTGGTATGCCAAGCGCGTGGAAGAAGTGATGGAAGCCATCAAAGATGCGGGCATTATTGCAGAGATAAACACCAAATCAATGTTCCAGCACCACAGATTGTTCCCTAACGAGCGTTATTTCAAGCGCTTGAAAGAAATTGGCATACCCGTGGTTTTCAATTCCGACGCCCACTACCCCGACCTCATCAATGCCGGGCGTATGGAAGCAATGACAATCTACAACAATCTATAAAAACGACAAAAGCCTATGCCAGTAAGAATTCCCAGTACCCTGCCTGCGGTAGAGGAACTGAAAAAAGAAAACATATTCGTAATTGAGGAACAACGGGCGTCGTCGCAGGACATACGCCCGCTGCGCATTGCCGTGCTCAACCTAATGCCTCTGAAACTGATGACCGAGACCGACCTGCTACGCCTCATCTCAAACACGCCGTTGCAGATTGAGCTCGACCTCGTGCTGCCTGAGGGTCACGAATGGACAAACACACCAAAGGAGCACCTTGAGGAATTCTACAAATCGTTCAACGACATCAAAAAGAACAACTACGACGGTTTTATCGTAACTGGAGCACCTGTGGAGATGCAGGATTTCGAAACTGTCGACTACTGGCCGCAACTGCAAGAAATTTTTGACTGGTCGCGCACACACGTTACGTCGACAATCCATATCTGCTGGGCTGCCCTTGCCGGACTATATCATCACTACGGCATCCGTAAACACGTGCTTGCCGAGAAACTCTCCGGCGTGTTCGAGCACCGCGTACTTGAAAAGAGCAATCCTCTGTTCAGAGGTTTCGACGACGTGTTCTACGTGCCTCACAGCCGCCATAGCGAAGTGCGCAAGGAAGACATCCTTAAAGTGCCCGATTTGTCAATCGTCTCGGAAAGCGCAGAGAGCGGAGTGTATATAATCATGGCACGCAACGGACGCGAAATCTACATTACAGGGCACTCTGAATATTCACCGCTGACGCTCGACTGTGAATACCACCGCGACCTGAGCCGCGGCATGAATCCGCATGTGCCAACCCACTATTACATCGATGACGATCCTGCGAAAGGTCCGCTCGTGCGTTGGCGCAGCCACGCCAACCTGTTGTTCTCAAACTGGCTCAACTACTTTGTCTATCAAGAAACTCCTTACGACATTCGCGACATCAAATAGAATCACATTATGACAAAACCACGCATCATCGAACTACTGTCGCCGGCGAAAAATGCCGACACCGCCATTGCCGCCATCACACATGGTGCCGATGCTGTATATATCGGCCCGTCAAATTTCGGAGCCCGCGCATCGGCTGGCAATTCACTGGACGACATTGCCCGTGCCGTGGATTTTGCCCACAGCTACGACGCCAGAGTGTATGCAACTGTCAACACAATCCTTTTCGACAACGAGCTGCGCGATGCCGAACGGCTTATCCGCGACTTGTTCCGCATCAACGTTGATGCGCTGATTGTGCAGGACATGGGCATACTTCGCCTCGACATCCCGCCTATAGCATTGCATGCAAGCACTCAGTGCGACACACGCACGCCCGAGAAAGCGCGGTTTCTTGAAGAAGTGGGATTCTCGCAGGTGGTACTCGCCCGCGAGCTCTCAGTCGATGAAATCCGCGAAGTGCGCAAGGCGACTACCGTCCCATTGGAATGTTTCATTCACGGAGCATTGTGTGTGAGTTACAGCGGACGCTGCCATGCCAGCTGCGCACTGCGCGGACGCAGCGCCAACCGTGGTGAATGCGCACAGCTGTGCCGTCTGCCATACAATCTGACCGACCGCCACGGCAACACGTTGTTTGAACAAAAACACCTGTTGTCGCTGCGCGATTTCAATCAAGCCGACAGATTGGAAGCGCTTCTCGATGCCGGAGCATCGTCGCTGAAGATAGAAGGCCGACTTAAAGACATCCCATATGTCAAAAATGTGACCGCATACTACAACTCGCTGCTGAACGACATCTGCGAACGCCATCCTGAACACTATCAGCGTCGCGCCGTAGGCAAAGTGCATCTGAATTTTAAGCCCGATGTTGCAAAAAGTTTCAACCGCGGATTCACTCATTATTTCTTCGACGGTCGCGACGCCGCCAAACGGATGTCGTCGCCCGACACGCCAAAGTCAATCGGCGAACCGCTTGGCAAGGTGAAAAGCGTGCGCGGCAACTCGATTATCGTAGACACAAAAAAAGATGTCGCCAACGGCGATGGTATAATCTTTTTCAATCATAAAGGCTCGCTGTCAGGATTCCGTGCTAATTCCGTATCAGGCAAAGCAATCACTCCGTTTGAGAAAGTGACAGTCGCTCCCGGCACAATGCTCTACCGCAACTTCGACAAAGTCTTCAACGACACTCTCGTCGACGGCAAATCAGCTGTGCGCTCAATCGATGTTGCAATCCGTTGCTGGAAGGTGGACGGAGGAATAGCCACCGAAATCACCGACGAACGCGGCACGAATGCCGTAGTTCGCCACGACATCGACCTCCAGCCAGCAAAATCCGACCAACAGGAGGCACGGCTAAAAGTATTCTCTAAATTGGGCAGCACACCTTACCACCTGCGCAGTCTCATTCTCGGCGACACCGCCGATGTGTTTATTCCGGCATCGACACTCACAACAATCCGCCGCGATGCGGTAGAGGCTCTTGTCCGCGCCACGAAACTGCACCACCATTACGATTTCCGACGTCAAGAAAACAAAGACACCACATATACCAGCGCCACTCTGACGTATGCCGACAACGTGGCAAACCACCTTGCCCGGCAATTCTATGCCGACCATGGCGTGAAACATATTGAAGAGGCAATGGAAACTTGCAACAATCCAAAAACGGGCGACATACTGATGACCACACGTTTCTGTCTGCGCCGCGAATACGGGCGCTGCCTGCGCACACCCGAAGGTCAGAAATGGAAGTCAGACCTTGTACTTACGTCGGGCAACATCTCGATGTCAGTAGAGTTCGACTGCCGCAACTGCCAAATGCTGCTGCGACACATGTAATTTAAAGAATCAAGCAATGGCAAAACACAACATCTTTGGACAGAAAGGCGAGAATGCCGCTTTCGAGGCTCTACTTGCAAAAGGTTACCTTATCCGCGACCGCAACTGGCGTTCGGGCAAAAACGAAATCGACATCGTGGCAGAGAAAGACAACCGTATAATCGTGGTAGAAGTGAAATCGCGCTCACATCCCATCTACGACATCTCGCAAGTGATTACACGCGACAAAATACGCCACCTGATCAATGCCGGCAACGCTTATGTAAAGATGTTCAACCTGCCGCACGAGCTGCAGTTTGACGTAATCCTTATGGTCGGTCAAGACCCCGACAACTTCACAGTTGAGCATATTCCAGATGCATTCATGGCACCGCTGCGCACATACTAAATGAGGCATTGCCATCACGGCAACGCCTCAAAGACAAAAACATCGTAATAAAAAAATTAATCATCAAGTTTGTGTATAACAAGGCCTGAACGCAATTTCGGTTCAAACCAAGTTGTCTTTGGCGGCATAATGTTGCCTGTGTCGGCAATGTCGATTATCTGCTGCATAGTCACAGGATAAAGAGCCAAAGCCATCCGCATCTCACCGCTGTCGACACGACGCTTCAACTCACCGAGTCCACGGATGCCGCCAACGAAATCTATACGCTTGTCGCTTCGCAAGTCGGTGATTCCAAGCAAATCGCGCAAAATCAAATCCGACGATATCGTCACATCAAGCACACCGATTGGGTCAGAATCGTTGTACGTACCCTCACGTGCCGTCAACGAATACCAATGCCCGCCAAGATAGAGTGCGAAATTGTGGAGGTGTTGCGGACTATAGATTTCAGTGCCTTTGTCCTCCACCACGAAGTTCTTTTCAAGCAGATGAAGGAATTCCTCATCCGTATGCCCGTTAAGATCGCGCACAAGGCGATTGTAATCAATCACTTTCAGATGCGAAGCTGGGAAACAGACTGCAAGGAAGAAATTATACTCCTCATCACCCGTATGGTTTGGATTGGCATCGGCCATCTCTTTTCCCACCAATGCGGCAGCAGCACTTCGGTGATGCCCATCGGCTATATACATGTTTGGAATTTCTCCGAATATGCGCGACACGGCGTCAATCGTCTTGTCGTCGTCAATCACCCAGAACGTATGTCCGAAGCCATCCTCACTGACGAAATCATATTCCGGCTCTGTGGCAGTGACGCGGCGTAGTATCTCCTCCAATTCATCGTTGTCGGGGAATGTGAAAAACACCGGCTCGATGTTGGCTTTGTTTATGCGCACATGCTTCATGCGGTCCTCCTCCTTGTCACGGCGTGTCAGTTCGTGCTTTTTTATGCGTCCCTCAAGATAGTCAGCCACATTGGCAGCCACCACAAAACCATATTGAGTACGGCCGTCCATAGTCTGCGCATAGATGTAGTAGCAGGGCTTACGATCCTGCACAAGCCATCCGTTTGTCTGGAATTTCTTGAAATTTTCCACCGCCTTCTCATACACCTTCGGGTCGTGTTCGTCGGTGCCGGGAGCAAAATCAATCTCCGGGCGGATAATGTGATAGAGCGATTTTTCATTGTCGCCCGCTTCTTTACGGGCTTCTTCTGAATTAAGTACATCATACGGACGTGAAGCCACCTCAGTCACCATATTTTTGGGTGGACGCAGTCCTCTGAAAGGTCTTACTTTTGCCATAGTATTAACGTTTTAGGGTAATTATAAATTTAATAAGGCTGCCTCGCGACCAGAATTGTCGCCAAGCAGCCTTATGTTTTTTAGTGCTTGAAATTAGAGCGCACGATGGTCTGTTCGCGGTCAGGACCCACAGAAAGAATCGTGATAGGCACATTCAATTCCTTCTCAAGGAATGCCACATAAGCATTGAACTCTGCCGGGAACTCATCCTCGTTCTTGATTTTGGTCATATCCGTGTTCCAACCCTTTATCTCCTCATAGACTGGCTCCACACCGTCCTCGATGCTGTAAGGGAAATCACGTGTCAGCGTGCCGTTCACCTTGTAAGCCGTACAAGCCTTGATTGTCGGGAATGTGTCGAGCACGTCGCTCTTCATCATAATCAACTGAGTGACACCGCTGAGCATAATTGCATAACGGAGAGCCACAAGGTCTATCCATCCGCAACGGCGTTCACGTCCAGTCACCGCGCCATATTCATGACCGAGGTCGCGTATTTTACTGCCGGTCTCGTCAAAAAGTTCTGTAGGGAACGGACCGCTGCCCACGCGTGTGCAATAAGCCTTGAAAATACCGAACACCTCCCCGATGCTGCGTGGAGCCACACCAAGGCCGCTGCATGCTCCGGCACAGATGGTGTTGCTTGAAGTGACAAAAGGATACGATCCGAAGTCAACATCGAGCATCGTGCCCTGCGCACCTTCACACAGCACGCTTTTGCCGTCGGCAAGCAGATGGTTGATATAATGCTCACTGTCAATCAGCTCATATTGTTTCAGATAATTGATCGCATCAAGCCATTTTGCCTCAAGCTCCGAAAAGTCGGAAAGCGCATCGAGCATCTCGAGCATTTTCACGTGGCGAGCCTTTGCGGCTGCATATTTCTCTTCAAAGTTGTGGAAAATGTCACCTACACGCAAACCGTTACGGCTCACCTTGTCGGTGTATGTCGGACCGATACCCTTGCCCGTGGTTCCAATTTTCGACGAGCCTTTGAGTTTCTCGTTGGCAGCGTCAAGCAGACGGTGTGTAGGCATTATCAAGTGTGCCTTTTTCGATATTTTCAAAATTTTCTTGATATCGACGCCGCTTTTTTCCAAATCTTCTGCTTCTTCTCTGAAAAGCACAGGGTCGAGCACTACGCCATTTCCGATTATGTTCACCTGCCCATGCTGGAAAATTCCTGAAGGGATTGAACGGAGTACGTATTTCTTGCCTTCAAATTCCAACGTATGGCCTGCGTTCGGACCTCCTTGGAAACGCGCCACGACATCGTAACGCGGAGTCAGCACATCAACTACCTTTCCTTTTCCTTCGTCGCCCCATTGCAAACCTAAGAGCACATCTACTTTCATAATTATATTCTGTTTTTACGTTTAAGTTGTTTTCTTGTCTATTTTACGATTGCGCCGGCGCCGGCGCTGGCATGTGGAGCAGATGCCGTAGACGTAGAGCGAGATATACGACACTGAGAATGTCCCATATCTGCGGCTGCCGATGTAGTCCATCAACTCCTGATCCTTCACTTCCTTCACCTTTCCGCACTCCGTACAGATCAGATGATGGTGGTTTCCCGAGCTTACCACCTTCTCATACACAGCCTGATTGGTGCCGAACTGATGCTTGCGCACCAGTCCACACTCCGTAAAAAGCTCCATTGTGTTGTAGATAGTGGATCGGCTGACGTGATACGCGCGGTTCTCCATATCCACATAAAGAGCCTCTATGCCGAAATGGTCGTTGTGCGAAAACACCGCCTCCAGAATCGCGAATCGTTCCGGAGTTTTGCGCAACCGTCTGTTGTCGAGATATTCAGCCAGTTTCGTGCGAGCGATATAATATGATTTGTCTTCCGTCGCAGTCATACCAACGCAAAGTTAATGATTTCGTCTGAATTTCGGTGAAAAAAACGCCGTTTTTATTTGCCTTTCGTTCAATTAAAAGCACCACTCGATTTCTTCCTTGATTTGCCTTGCAACGCGCGCAACAGCATCACCGCCTTCCGCCCATTGCGATGCGACGCCTTTGGCTTTTTCCACATCGGCAAGCTTGCGCACAACGAGTAGATTCATAAGTAGCCGCAAACCGGCATAGCGAGTCGGCTCCTCACCGGCAAGACTGAAAGCCAGCTGCTCCGCTCCTTCAACATTGCGCACAAGGCGGAAACACAGCATATCGACCAATTCCACCGTATCGGCATCAGCGATCCACTTCTTTGCCTTGTCGACAGAAAATTCCGAAGCGGGGAAAACCATAGTTGCCATCAACCGGCTCTCCCTGGTGGAATCGTTTGCCCACAAAGTCTCGGCAAGTCCGGCCGATGGCTCATGTTTTGCGGCAACACTTTCTATCTGAGGCACCGTCAACCCGAAAATTATCTTATACGGACATCCCGCACTGCGCAACTTGTCGGCAATCACGCCATTGCGCAACGCAAAAAAATCGCTCTTGATTTGTCTTATCGTTTCTTTATCCATCATATTATATTACAACTGCCGTGCCGCTGCACGTAACCATCAACATTGACCCGCTGGCACCTACCGTCTCATAATCGAGATCTATGCCAACCACGGCATTGCATCCCATACGCTCTGCTCTCTTCGACATCTCATCGAGAGCATTGTCTTTTGCCTCACGCAGCACATCCTCATACATGTCGCAGCGTCCGCCGAACGTGTCGCGCAGCGATGCGAAAAAATCTTTGACAAAATTGGCGCCTATAATCGCCTCTCCCGTTACCACCCCGCGATATTCGCGTATCGGACGGCCTTCAATTGTTGGAGTTGTTGTAAGTAGCATAACCTTTCCTTTTTTGCAAATTTAGCCATTTTTCAGCGGTTATCCATCAGCCGATGCCGAAAAAAAACCGTATGGAGAGCAGCGTCCCCATACGGCTTCATATCAGTCGTACACCGTTTTTATTTTGTCAACGGCGAATAGTCTTTTGAATAGCGGAGCATCTGATCGATATAGCCCTCCGTATAGTCAATCTTCACATCTATGATGTTGCCTTTCTTGTCAAACACAGGCTTGTAGACCGGATTGACAAAACCTTTATACGGCGCGATGTCGAGACGAGCATAGCGGTCGAGCACCTCGCGATGGATTGCCGGGTCAACCTTTACAGCATACGTCTCCACAAGAGTCTTTCCTGCCTCATAGTCGCCTTCCGACTTGATTCGCTGAATTTCGGCGAGCAACTGACCGAACAAGTCACGGAGTTTCTTATAATCGTTGATTTTCACGAAAGTCTTTCCGTCACGTTTCACAAGTTCGATAACGTTGTCTGCCTTGCCTCGTTCATAGCACCATTTCGAAATCAGCTGACGGTTGCGCATGTGCGCCTCCTCTACGTCCTTGCCATACTCGATGCGCATCAATTGCGTCATCAAGCCGTTAAGAATATACTTGTAGTATTCAGCCTTGTAAGCATTCTCGTTGTCAAGCAGACCGAGTTCGAGCAGTTTCGGGTCAGCAAGATAATAGAGCGCGAACAGGTCGGCACGAGCCTCCTCAAGCGTAGAGCCGTGCTCCTTCAGTGCATCGTCGGAAACACCCGGCAAGAGTTTTCCCGAAGCATGTCCAAGACACTCGTGAAGGTCAGTGTGCATATTGTCGACAATAAAGAGATATTTATCCATCAAGTCGCTTGTCTCCTTATCGATTACAAACTCCTCGTTGAATCCGTTGCCGTGCGAAGCCTGGTCGTAAGCCTCCGTAATGTTTTCAAGCGTCACCGATTTGGAACCGTGGGCTGCACGAATCCAGTTTGCATTGGGTAAGTTGATGCCGATAGGCGTTGACGGATAAGAGTCACCGGCAAGGATGGCAGCCGTGATAACCTTTGCCGTCACACCTTTCACCTTCTCTTTTTTGAAACGTGGATCGACAGGAGAGTTGCTCTCAAACCACTGAGCGTTGCTGCTGACCACCTCTGTGCGGTGTGAAGCCTTCTCGTTTTTAAAGTTCACGATCGACTCCCAAGCACCCTTATAACCCAGCGGATCGCCATAATTCTCAATAAATCCGTTGATGAAGTCCACGCTGCTGACCACATCCTCTACCCAAAGGATAGAATATTCATCGAAGGTCTTCAGATTACCGTCGGTGTAGTATTGAATCAGCTTGTTTATGTGAGCCTTCTGCTTGCCGTTTTCGGCAAAAGCCACAGCCTTGCGAAGATTTTCAACGATTTTCTCGATAGCAGCCGAATAGTAGCCACCCACTTTATAAACCTCCTCGACAAGTTTTCCGTCGCGCTTCACCAACCGAGAGTTCAAGCCGTATGAAATTGGTTCCTCCGGATTGTCGGTTTTCTTCATCGCAGCATAGAACTGCTCAACCTCGGCTTGCGTCACTCCCTCGTAATAGTTGTTGGCGGAAGTGAGAATCAAATCCTGACCATTGGCTTGGTTCACACGCTTGGCCATAACCGTCGGGTCGAAAATCACAGGTGTTATCTCCTTGAGAAACGCATCTACAGTTTGCCCCTTTTTCAATGGCAACTGCTTCTTTGACAATTTCTTCACCTGCGTCTCAAAAAACGCCTGACTGAACTGAGGTGTAAATTTGTCGGTAGAATAATGGTGGTGTATGCCGTTGGCAAACCACACCTGCTTCAAATAAAGCACAAAACCTTTATAATCCGCGTCGTCCTTGCTGCCATCATAATTCTTATAGATGTTTTCAAGTGTTGTGCGGATTGCGAGGTTGTATTTACCATTCTGATCTGTCAAGATGTCGCGGCCATAAAGAGCCGCCTCTGTCAGATAATAAACCAACTCTTTCTGTTGGATTGTAAGTTGCTCGAAGTCTGGCACTTTATAGCGCAGCACTTCAATGTCAGCAAATCTGTCCACTTTGTAATTGAAATCTAAAGACTCAGCCATAGAAGCCGCCGGAGCACCGAGTGCCACCGCAGCAATGGCTGAGAGGATTAATTGTTTCTTCATATCTGTTGAGTTTTTATGAATTTATTATTCCACATAAAGCACCAATCCTTTAAGATACTCACCCTCTGGATGGTAGATGTTGATGGGATGGTCGGACGGCTGCGTGAGTTGATGCAGAATGCGCACCTTGCGCCCCGACATGGCTGCCGCGCTGAACACTGCCAAACGGAATTGCTCTTTCGACACCGCCTGCGAGCAGGAAAACGTGAAGAGAATGCCTCCCGGACGAATCTTCTCAAATGCCTTCACATTGAGTTTGCGATAGCCTATGAGGGCATTTTTCAGCGCGCTCTTATGCTTTGCAAATGCTGGAGGATCGAGAATTATAAGGTCATAACTGTCATCGATTCCGCCAAGAAACTTGAATGCATCCTCCGCAAATGCCTTGTGACGGCTGTCGCCTGGGAAATTAAGCTCGACATTGGCATTCGTCAAACGCACAGCCTTTTCCGAGCTGTCGACAGAATGCACTGCCTTCGCTCCGCCACGCATCGCATAGAACGAAAATCCTCCTGTGTAGCAGAACATGTTGAGCACCGTGCGTCCTTTAGCATAATGCTCAAGAAGGCTGCGATTGTCGCGCTGGTCGACAAAGAAACCTGTCTTCTGCCCCTTGAGCCAGTCCACATGAAACTTCAATCCGTTTTCAACGGCTATGTCAGTCTCATATTTGCCAACGATATAATCATTCTGAGGGTCGAGTTGCGCCTTGTAAGGAAGGGTGGTCTCTGACTTATAATACACATTATGTATCAGTCCGCCGGCTATCTTGAGAAGCGACTGCGCGATGATGTTGCGCGCAAAGTGCATTCCCGGAGAATGCGCCTGCACCACAGCTGTGACACCATAGATATCGACGACCAATCCAGGCAGAAAGTCGCCCTCACCATGCACAAGACGGAACGCATTGTTGTCATCGCGCACCAAACCGATAGCCTGACGCAAATCGTAGGCGCGTTGCAGACGCTCAACAAAGAAATCCTCACCTATCACACGCTGCGCAAAGTCGAGCACACGCACTGCGATGCTGCCAATCTGAAAATGACCAACAGCGATAAAGTCGCCTGTCGATGTGTAGACACTGACAAGATCGCCCTCCTCAATATCGTTGTCCATCTTGGCAATCGCTCCGGAGAACACCCACGGATGGAAACGCTTCAACGATTCCTCCTTGCCTTTTTTCAGTATGATTTTCTTGTAGTCCATCTCGTTCAAGCCTATTTGATAAAGAATCTGTAAATATCATTGCCGTTGGCGTAAAGCAGCAACACAAGGAGCAAGCCAAGACCCACCATTGTGGAGTATTCAAGCACTTTCTCACTCGGTTTCTTGCCTGTAAGCATCTCAATGATGACAAACAACGCATGTCCGCCATCGAGAGCCGGAATCGGCAGAATGTTCATAAACGCAAGCGCCACGGAGATAAAAGCCGTGATAAACCAGAAGTGATACCAGCTCCACTCTGCAGGAAACATATCGCCGATGGCTCCGAATCCGCCAAGGCTCTCCGCGCCCTCCTTTGTAAAGACATACTTCATTTGGCTGACGTACGACGTGAGCTTGTCAACGCCGATTTCAATGCCTCGAGGTATTGCCTGGAAGATGTTGTAGTTGATGGTATGGGTCTTGAAAATCTCATCGATCGGAGTCAGCTGAATACCAATCTTACCCGATTCCGATGTGTGAAGATGGGTCACATACTCCTTTCCGCCACGTTCGTAGGTCACGGCGATTTCTTTGTCAAGACTCTTTGCAAGGCAGTCGGCAAACACATTCCATGTCTCGGTGCGCACACTGTCGATGCCCACAATGCGGTCGCCGGCTTTAAGGCCCGCGGCAGCTGCCGGCTGACCGGCAACAATATCCTTCACCACAACGGGGAAACGATAGGTCATAAATCCACGGTCCTTGTGGTCGCGCAACTCGTTGCTTACGGTGAGGAGCGCATTTTTAGGCAAATCTATCGTGGTGAGCGCACCGTTGCGTTTCACCGTCACCTCTCGCGCCTCAAGCAGCTCCTGTGTGGCTACTCCGAAATCAGCTGCGTCAAGGGTCTTGCCATCGGCACTCACAAGGATGTCGCCATCGCGGAATCCCAGCGTCTTTGCCGACTCGCAACCAAACTGCATGCCATATTCAGCGTCGCTGAACTGGATATATTTGTCACCCCAGGCAAAAGCAATGCCCGCGTAAATGATTATGGCAAGAATAAAATTGAACAGCACACCGGCAATCATCACCAACAGACGCTGCCATGCCGGCTTGGCACGGAATTCCCACGGCTGCACAGGCTGCGCCATCTGCTCCTTGTCCATCGACTCATCAATCATTCCGGCAATCTTGCAATAACCGCCAAGCGGCAACCATCCTATGCCGTACTCCGTGTCGCGCCACGACGACTTGCCATCGTCGGCGCCTGCTTTCTTCTTAGGTTTCCACTTGAAAAGAGAGAACCACGGATTAAAAAACAGATAGAATTTCTCCACCCGGATGCCAAACATACGGGCAAAGATATAATGTCCGAACTCATGCACTATTATCAGCAAGCCAAACGCCGCTATCAGTTGTGCCGCTTTTATTAAAAATGTAGATTCCATTAGTTGTTGGTGTGTAGATTCTTATTTTATCAATTCTTCTGCAATTTTTCTTATCTCTGCATTGGTCGCAACATAGTCGTCGTATGTTGGGCTGGCGATAAACCGGTTGCGAGCCACTGCCTCCGCCACCACTTCCGGCATCTGCATGAACCCTATGCGGTCGGCAAGAAAAGCCGCCACGGCAATCTCGTTGGCTGCATTGAGCGCACACGGCACGTTGCCGCCACAGTGGATTGCTTCGAAAGCCATGTCGAGCAACGGAAACTTCTCGCGGTCGGGAGCCTCAAATGTGAGATTGGCATAATCAGCCACACTCATCTTGCGGCATGCCGACGGCAACCGCTCCGGATAGTTGAGAGCATAGCGTATGGGCAGACGCATGTCGGGCAAGCCAAGCTGAGCCTTCACTGAACCGTCGGAATATGCCACCATCGAATGCACAATCGACTGCGGATGAACCACAATCTCAATCCGTTCCGACGGAATGCCAAACAGCCATCGCGCCTCAATCATCTCAAACCCCTTGTTCATCATCGAGGCCGAATCAATGGTCACCTTCGCTCCCATCGACCAGTTTGGATGGTTCAATGCGTCGGCGCGAGTCACGCCATACAGTTCTTCTTTCGGACGCGTGCGGAACGGACCGCCCGATGCCGTAAGAATCAACTTATCGACCGATTCTGGATCTTCGCCCACAAGACATTGGAATATCGCTGAATGCTCTGAATCGACAGGCACAAGTCTCGACCCGTATTGCTTGACAAGCCTGGTTATCAGTTCGCCAGCCACAACAAGAGTTTCTTTATTGGCAAGTGCTATTGTCTTTCCCGCCTTGATGGCACTGATTGTAGGAGCCAGCCCGCTATACCCCACCATGGCAGTCACCACGATGTCGACATCGTCGGCTGCCGCGGCATCGGCTATCGCCTGCTGACCGCACATCACTTCGATAGGCTCGCCGGCAAGGGCGTCGCGCAACTTGGTGTAGCAGTCGCTCTGCGCAATCACCACACGACGCGGTTTAAACTTAAGCGCCTGCTCTATGAGCAGGTCTACATTGCGGTTGGCCGTCAGAAGCGACGGATAAAGTCGGTCGGGATATTCCGAAATCACATCAAGCGTCTGAGTGCCGATGGAGCCGGTGCTCCCCAATATTGCTATATTCTTTCTATTTTCCACGAGATTTGTTGTTATCTGGCAGAGCAACGCTCTGTCAATTTACAAAGGTAGTAAAAACTTTCAAATCACTTGCAAAATCTCCTTTATAACAAATCCTAAAACCTCGTCAGTCTTGTTAAGGCACTTCCGATTCCGTATTCTACAATCAATCTTGACAAATCATATTTGCTTCCTTATTCCGACCGCCACGACATCATCGGGGATTTTTCATCAGAAGGCTGACAGAATCAATCTCGCATTGGAGCATTTCACCACCGAACATGCGAAGCGCCACCCGTCCCATCAATGGATAGCCTGGAACTTTTTTAGTCAGGCGTTCAAGCAGCAGTCTGCGATAGTCGATGCCTGCTTGATGATAAGCCGTCATCAGCGAGTCCTCAACAACCTTGGTCAGAGTTGAGTCGGCAGACTGTTTTTTGTAAGCAGCCTGCAGCGATTCGCGGCGCTTTTCAAACGCATACCGGTCGGCAAGCAGCTGCGACAACGCCCGGTTTGACGGCGACCCCTGCACTGAATATGTACCATCTTCTATTGTCATTGTCAGCCGATTGTTGGTCAGCACAAAGCAGTATGCCGTCGTGTCGCCCTTAAGTCTCACGAAAGCCTCCATCGGCTCGTCAACCGTTCCGGAAAAACGGAATCCCCCATGCCTGACATCCACACTGTCGAGCAACATAAGTTTCTGATATTCCGGCAACAGCACATACAGATAGGCCTTGCCGTCGCGCGAGGCGTCAACCGACCCGTCGAGCGAATAGGTTTTCTGTTGCGTCTCAGCGGAACACGCCGAGAGAACCAACGCCACAACTGTTGCTATAATGCTATTTTTCAACATATTTTACATTAAAGAGATAGATATTGCTGTTCCAAATCGCCTTTCCGACAAAAACAAACTTGTCGCTGTCGATTTTTCCCATCTTCGCCACCACAAGACGTTCCTCCCCCTGACTGATTTCGCTCGTCATCGGAGTTTTTCCCATGACCGTATACTCCACATTGTCGTCAAGGTTAGGCACGAGCTGAATCAGTTCGTTGGGATTCAACTGATAGAATATGACCGGACGCGCCAATTCCTTGCGCACCGCATCCCATCTATAATTGTCGCGGAAATGAATCTGCGGAGTGAGAATCGGGAAAAACAAGAGGATGAGAATGCCGAAATAACGACGCCACAGATTCGGCATCGCGGCGAGCGACTGAGGCACCAGCAACATCAACACCGGCATAAGGCAATAATAGTAACGCGGATGCTTGAGTATCGACGCATACTGAATAAGTGGCATACAAGCCACTACAAGCAACGGCAACCACATAAAAAGTCCGCCGTCTGCCAATTTTTTCAATCCTCCTTTTGAGAATGCCGCCACAAGCACGGCCGCCAGGACAATCCAGAAACCGTAAGAGATGAAGAGCAGGCGTCGGATGTCGCGTGCAAAAGTGACCGACAATGCAAGCGAGAATTTGCGGAACGCCATCGACTTATGTACCGTAGGATGGAGTATGAAGTTGAAAAATCCTGGATAAATCACAAATGCAAAAACTAATGCAGCCACTCCAGCCAACAGAATCAGCAGTATCGCTCGGTGACGATGATGACGGATGCAAGAGGCTGCGAGCGCGAGACACAAGCCTATGACGTAGAAGGCATTGAAATATCCAAGAGACACGGTGCAACCCATCAACACTCCGAAGAGCGCCACAAATCGCCAACGGCGTATCTCCTCGCCCGCACGAAGACGCTGGACAAAGCCAACGGCCACATACGTAAGCATGACAACCGAAGCCTCCGCCATCTGGTACTCGCGGATAAGCATCGTGTTGCGCACCGATAGAAGATTGAAATATGCAAGCGCAAGTCCGACAAACACCAGCATGTGACGCTCACCGAATATGCGTCGCAGCAGTTTGTACATAAACACAAACGACAATACGAAAAACAACATATTCAGCACTCCTCCACGCACGATATAGCCATCGAGGTCGTAGGCGTCGTAGCCCGTCAGCGCCACACGTAAAGCCATATAGTAGAGGCTGGCGTGGGGAGCGTCGCCATTGTTTACCCAAAGTTGGCGCAGGTCAGAGAGCATCCCCTTGAAACCGGTGTCTCCACTATGGGCAATCATGTCCTTCAGTTGGGCTCCAGTATAGGTCCCGTCGGCCACTGCCACATTATAATTGGGGTCGCATGTGCATAGCGCCATAGAGAACACCTCGTCTGAATGCAGCTCCGTCTTGCCGGCGATTGCATTGACACGCACATAGAATGCCAGGACAAAGAGCAGTCCCACAATCGCCCAGTTAACCCATTTTGCGTTGCGTCCATACATCTTCGTCACGGCTGTTATTGCACCGAGACCTTTCCCTGTTTCTTTTTTCTTATTGTCTTTATTTCTTCCCATAATTCATTATTTATTGAGCCAACGACAAGTTGACAGAAACACCGTAATTGCTATTGGTTGTTGGATATGCGCTCGATGAAATCAACGGTTTGTTAATCTGATGGTCGAAATACGCCTGCAGCGTGATGCGCTTGCTCAACACGTAGCTTGCCGTGAAATTAATGGCTATCGACTTCGTGCCGGCGGTTGCCTGACTTGACCCTTCCTGCATTTTTCGTATAATCGACTGATTGTTCTGCAACGAAAAGTCGGCATTGAGAGTAAGGTCGTTGCTGACACCTTTCTGACCGCCTTTCATCTTCAACACAGTGTTGAAATTGGCAATCTTGTATCCGCCGCCAAACGTAAACGCTTTCTGCGACGCCTCGACAAGTTGTCCGGCACTGGTGTTGAGCGTCAGCGTGCGGCTGTCGCGGTATTCAACGTTGAGCGTAAGGTTGTTTTTAAGCGTAGCCGACAAACCAAGCAGCGGAGCGAATTTCTCCGTGATAGTCACCGACGAGATATTATATGGCGACGACGGCACAGGACGCTGCGTCTGCTCATCGCGGGTAAATCCAAAATCGCCATTGCCGGCGCCAACCCAGTTCAGATACGACGAGAAGGAGCCGACGCTGTATGTGCATTGATAAGCATGAGTCAGCGTAAGGCTACGGAAGATGTTGCTCAGACCACCGATTTTTACCAACCCGTCGTAGGTGACGCGCCAGTTTGGTAACAACTGCGACAATGCCGGGAAGAACGATGTGGTCACTTTCTGCGGGTCCTTGCCAGTGTAGGCTGAGATGAACGCTGGAATCAGCACATCTCCGCTCGCCTGGCTTACGCCTCCGTTGTCGGCATTGTAAGGCTGTCCGGCATACTCCGTGCCGCTGATAAAGCCGGCATCAGGATAGCGCATACCTTGATATTTCTGTTCCAACCGCTGCGCCATCACAGGGATGTTTGACAAGAATTTATCGTAGGCGGCACTGCTGTAGCCGTCTTTCGACGACGACCCGCGCAACGCTGTGGCTATGGCGCATGTGGTCATCGTGAAACTGCCGCTTCGGGTGGTAGGCATCGAGTTGTACATGAACTGCACCTGATTTGTGCGGTTGTCAGTACGGTTGGCTGTGAGCTGAATCTTCAATCCACGTATAGGCTCAAGCTGCACCTCAAAATTGTACTCCTCAGTACGCGAGAAGATGGCAGGACTCGTCTGGTTCTCGTCGCCGAGCAGCCATCCGCGAGCCATCGCCTTGTTGAGATAAGACTCATCTGTAAATCCGAAAGCGAAATCCAATCCCGGTGACATCGGGCCATAGCTCTTGCTCTGTCCGAGCAGATCGCCCACCTCGGGTATAAACTGCGGTATGTTGGACGTGCGCGTATTGCGCCAGCGGAAACTTGCGCTGCGCACCATCATGCCGAAACGCGCCGAATGGTCGGCAATCTCCTTCCAAACATTCACTTCTTTTGTCAAATCCTCGGTGACAACGAGCTTCACCGACTGCTTTCCGGTGGTGATGATTTGCAGATTATTATCATCCACCACTTTTGTTTTTATCGGGAACGGCTTGCCGTCAAGCGTTGTCGCCGACACCTTCACCTTCTTGCTGCGCAGATTGTGTTTCACCGCCACAACAGAGTCGGTAAGCTGGTATGTGCGCTGGAATTTGCGTGGTTTACGCTCCTTCTGCGACCTATTGCCACGCGAGCTGTTGGAGAAACGCTTGTTCACCTCCTTGAGATATTTACACTTATTGTAGAGCGTTTCAAAATTGATTTTAGAATCGAGATTCCACACAGCATTGTTGGCAATAGAGTTGCCCACCACGGCATCTGCCACATCGGCACCGCGGTCCCAACGATAGGTCGCATTATACGACACGTTTCCGTTAAGGAAGTCAAGAAAGGCTATTTTGCTGAACGGAGCTTTATAGGTTGCCGTAAACGACTGACTGTAATTCCAAGGCGTTCCGAAATCACGGATGCTGCGCATCACCGTGTCGCGCCATTCCTTGTATTTGTCAGGGAACAATTTCTTATTCACCTGTCCCACCGCTTCCTCGATGCGCGCCATCGTGTTGGAGTTAAACGACAGCGCCAACGATTTGGTAAGATTCCAAGTGATTGCAAACTGGCGGTCCCAATAGAAATTCTTGCTCACCGACACAGGCACTTCCACCTCCACGTCAGCCTCATTGCGCGACTGCAGTTCGTAGTAATAGCGTGTCATGTTGGTCAAGAAGCTCAACGACGACGGCGCATAGCCGAACTCCCAGTCTTTAAAGAATTTCAGGTTTTTCGACTTGCTCTTGATGAAACTGAACGGCTTCAGCGGCTTGTAGACCGGAGAGAAGCTGTATTGGAAACTGCCGCGATAGTCGTTGATGTGCTCATACTGCACAGTCGGTGAAATGTTCTCCTGCTTGTTGAAAGAGAAGTTGACTGTGAAATTGGCTGGGTCCCAAGGCATCGGCACTTTGCTCTTCACTCCGAAATTGAATCCAGAGATGCTGAAGCTCTTCACCGTCGACTGCTCCACGGAATAATTGCTTATCGAGTCGCGCTCCTGCTTTGTTTCGGCCTCGTCGAGAGCGTCCTTAAGCAGTATATCCTGGTCAAGAGGGTTATATTTTGGCGATGTCTTCTCCTTCGACACAGAATAGTAGACCGGAGCTTTCAGTTTCGCCTTGGCTGGGAGAAAACGTCCCACATCAACCTGCGTCGCCACATTATACTGCTTGTAGTCATCCATGCGGCGCGACGATAGGTTTTGATCTACATTTCCGAATCCAACAGTCTCGATATGTCCGCCAAAATTGACTGTAGCCACATCGCTGAGCGCAAGGTTGACATTGCCCTTCGCAGCCCATCCACCGTCTTGGTCGAAATCCGTCACCTTTAGTTCGTTCACCCACACCTCACCACTCTTCTCCTTGCTGGAGTTGTTGCGCACACCAATCATCACAACGCGCACATCGCTGAGCGAGGGGTTGCCGAGCACCGACACGCGGTTAGCTCTATGGTCGGGGTCGTAACCAGTATACAGCGTTGTGTTTCCCACCTGCTGCGACTCATCGTGCTTCGCGCGGTTACGTTCCTTCTTTATATCCGTAAACAAACTAAGTTTCACATCCATAAAGTTAGCTTCCGGCCATACGGCATATTGGTCGTTGGTATTGTGGGTGTTGTATTTTCCGGGAGCCGTCAGATGCAACGGCACCTCATATTCATAGAAGTTGCTTTTCACGTCGGTACCAAGACGCATGAACACAGAGAAATCGCCGTCCTTCAGCTCTTCTGCCACGTCATTCACAAGACGCTCGGCGTGGGTGAAGAGTTGGATGCGTTTGTAAAGGCGCAAGTCCATCGATGTGTTCTTATATACGGCACGCGCGTCGCCGGCCTGCAGTCCTGTGAGCTTCATCGACATTGACTGCTCGTTGAGTTGCGTAATCTGCGACTGCCCCGGGTCAACAATACGGTTTACGCCTGGAGGCAGCACATAATTGACCGGCTCACGTCCGGAATTCTCCTCAATATTGACCACAGAAAGGTCGAGCTGTCCTTCCGCAGGAGCGTCGGCACGCGAATTGAGATTATAGTCGTACGTGCGCCAGTCGCCACGCACAAGCTCAAGAGTTGCGAAACGCAGATGCGTAGCTTCTTTGAATCCCGTCATAAACATACGGATAAAACGGATGGTCGAGAAGTCGGAAATCGAGCCAACCACCTTCTCATAGTCACGCAATGGAATCTTGAACTGATACCACACAGCCTCGCCCTTCTTGCCGTTTGCGAGCGGCACTGTCGACACTTGTTTGTCGGTGATATAATTCTGTCCAACCACCAAATCCTGGCGGCGCAACGAGATATGATATTGATAGTAACGCTCATACTCGTTGAGCGTATTGTCCTGGTTGATGTCCTCCACATCAGGCACACTGCGCGACGACTGGTAGAGAGGATCCTTTTCATCGTCGTCACCAAGCGAGTTTCCCTCCGTGCCGTTGTAACGCTTGTAGCGTTCAAGTATCGACAAGCGCTGCTCGTCGTAGTCGTAACCGCGGAAATAATGATAGTTGTCGCCGGCAGGGTCGTTGAACGGAGAGAACTGGTCTGCCTCCATCTCGGCTATCTTTTCAGGCGACAACACTGCGCGCAGGTTCTCAAGATACTCCTTATAAGTCGTGAATTCAAACTCCTGCTCAGTCGACAGTCCGTTCAAGCCCACATCCTGATTGCGGCGAGCGCCAGAAGTGTTGTCAAAAGCATACGTCAGCGATGTTTCAGTCGGCACACGTCCCCATACAGTCTCACGAGTGCCGCGAGTACTGCCGTCGGCAGGCAGTCCGTTTTCATACGATTTGTATCCGTCTTTAAGGATGTCCTCACTCACCTCGCCGAGGTTGAAGTACAAGTCGCCGCCTTCGTTGGTGTCACCCTCTACAGAGAACGGATCCATCATCCAGAACTGGATATACTCTATGTTTGACGTCTCGAAGTTGGTGTTGTCAAGCTTGCGCATGATGCCGCCCCAACGCTTCTCCGGGTTGAGAAGATTGAAATTGGCATCGATATTTGTATGGTCAAGGTTATACGGGCCACGCTCTGCCGGATAAAACGACAGGTTGAGCGTCTGGATTGCCGACGCCTCGCCGTAATTGAGCTCACGGTTAGGCCATATCTCACGCGTAGTCACTTCGCGAACATAAGGACTTGACAACTGCTCCTTGTCATTCTTGATGTATGCCGGACAGAGCGATGAGTTTTTCTGAGTGAACATACGGTCGATATAGTACCATGCGAGCAAAGCTCTGTTTTTGCCATAGTCCACATTGTTACTCAAAGCAGCCTCCGGAAAGAGTCCGCCGTTGGGGTCGTTTGGCGTTGACGCCAAGAACCAAGAATACGGCGAACGTATGTCAATTGTGTTTTGCGAGGTCTCAAAATCATCAAGATACGAGCTTCCCGCATTTGTGCCTGTTTTCTTCTTGTGGGGAATCAACTGAGCAAACTCGCCTTGCATGCTTATGGTCGACGGTGCGGTGGCATTGACCGTAGGGATGGCGTTGAGCCAGTTTGTAAGCCACATGAAATTCTTGTTGTATGAGAAATTCAAACCCCAGATAGTGTTGTTTATCAACTCGTTTCCGATATCCACCTTTTCTGTGAGCGGCTTTTCCGAGAAATGCATAAGTGTGGCTCCGACATTGAAGTCCTTGTTGAACTGATAGTTCATGTCAAGTCCGAGCAACGTTTTGCGCTGTGTGCTGAACATTGACTGGTTTTCAAGCGACACACTGATGTTTGTTCCCGAATCAATGATGCTTTGGTTGGTGATTGTCACCGTACCCATATTGTAGTCCACAGTATAGTCACTGTTTTCCGTCAGAGTCACACCACCGGCTGTCACCACAACCGAACCACGAGGCACGTTCATGGCATTCAGCCGTATTGTCGACCCCGATGAGGCTTGGTACTCTCCCGTAAGGATGAATTTATTCTTGTCCTGAAACTGCTTCGCAACAGTCTGCGTCGAGTCGTAGAGCTCATGGTAGCAGAAACGCTTGGCATCGTCGGCATTGAGCAATTGACTCGCCAACCAGTCGCCGAACGGCTCTACAACAGGAAATATCACCTTGCCTTGCGCGGCATTGATAGTATAGCCGTCGATAAAGTCGTAGAATCCATCAGGATTGCTCTCGTTGTTTGAGTCCAGCCGGTCCACGTTGAGCACTTGGATAAGCGGTTTGTTGCGGATAGGATCGGCTGGCAGATATTGCACGGCGACACCAGTGGAGTCGCTTTTGTACTTCACGTTGAGTTTGAATTTAGTCTTCTGCACCTGATATGCACCAAGCGAATAAACGTTTTTCATCATCAAGTCCCAGTTGGCAAACTTTGGCGACACAGTGCTGCCCTTCAGCATTTTTACAAACAGAGCCTGACTGGAGTCAGTCACATCGCTCGAGAACTCACCCACTTGGTACACCTGTCCTTGATACGTGTATTCATAAGCCACGGCGAGCACCTCGTCGGCATTGAGCGCAGAGTTGAGCGCAATGTAGCCCAGCGTAGGATTGAGCTTGTACTCCGTCGACGACAGCAGGCGGGCACTCTCGATTTTCTCATAGTCGCGGCCGCCCTCTATGCCGTAGGCCGACAACGGCTCAAGCGCCGTCGACACCTGGCTTATCTGACGCGCGTCGGGATATTCGGTTTTGATTTCCTGCACAAGGTTGTTGGAATTGTTGCTTGGATTGTCGGGCGATGCCACCGGCACCCAGTGGTTGTTCTGCAAATGTTTGTTCTCACCCATATCCATAAACCCCACCAGATGGCGCGCCTCGTTGTACGTGCCCCGTTGGTTGGTTACCCACACCTCAATACGTGTGATATTGACACCAGAAAGCACATAAGGCAACTTCGAGGCATTGTAGTCGTATGTGTCGCGGAAATAGTGTCCGAGGAAGAAATATCGGTTTTTGTCGTAGTCGTCGGCATTGATTGAAAACTTTGTGGTCTGCGCGCCACCCTTTGTGCTTACCGTCTGCGACTCTGAGTTTTGCTGCGACACCAATGCCGTGATTGAGAATTTTCCAAACTGCATCTTTGTTTTCAGACCGAACAGTGCTGTGCTACCCTTGATAAGCGACGATCCTGTGGTCATCGACACGTTGCCCGCTTCAATCGACTTGATGATTTCATCTTCCTTTCCATCATACTTCAGTTTCAAGTTTTTGGAGTCGAAATCAAACGTCGCGTCAGTGTTGTAAGTCATATTGAATTTCAACTTGTCGCCCACAGAAGCATCGATTGTAGCCTGTATTTTTTGGTCGAAATCAAAATAAGTCTTGCGCCGCGCACTTGCCGGAAGCGCCGGGTTGTCGGTCTTGTTGGATTTCACACCCATCTTAACCTGCACCGATCCCTGTGTCTTGAGCTGCACACCGCCCGGACCGAAAACCTTTTCCAATGGTCCGAGTCCGAATTTCATATCAAACACGTTGAATTTTGTTTTGTCCTTCTGCTCAAACAGTTCAGAGTTGCGCTTGCGGTAATAATCCATCATTGAATTGCGCACTTCCATATTGTTGTAAGCCTCCGACGACAAGATGAAAGGAGTTGCCACCTCACGGTCTCCCACCTTGGTGCGCACCACGTAAGTATCTGTCGTATAGTCGTATTCCACCTCCGTCTTGATGTTCGACGGATCTTTAAGGTCGATTGCCTGACGGTCGGGACTCGTAAACTCGTCGTAGCCCGGAGTGATTGTGGCCTTCACGGGATAGTGCATCCCGGTTGAATCGGGAACATTGCTCTTGCCGGTAAAAATCGTAGGCGGGGCGCTGACCTCGCTTTTCTTGTATTGCGCAAAACCGATGTTGCAGACGGAATAAAGCACAATTCCGGCCACAAGCATCAGCAAATATTTAACTCTTCCTCGTTGGTTCATTCAGTAAAAAAACGGCGTTTTAAAACGTTGCCGGAAACGAAGCCGCCAAGCGCAGACTAAAGAATCTTTAAAGCCTTCTTTATCAAGCTCTCAACTTTTTCCGCAGGATTATCCTTGAGCAGTTTGCCCAATGCCTTCTGCACCGCAGGTTTGGCAAATCCAAGCATAATGAGCGCCGCCTGTGCCTCCTCATAAGTTTCCGACGTCGCCTCCGACTGAATAATTAACGTATCCGCACCCTGATTTATTTTATCGCGGAGGTCAACAATTATACGTTGAGCTGTTTTTGCACCAATTCCTTTCACCGCCTTGAGCAGATTCACGTTGCCCGAGGCTATGACTCCTTGCAAGTCGGCTGTGGAAAACGACGAAAGGATCATTCTCGCCGTGTTCGGCCCAACCCCCGACACCGTTATCAGCAACAGGAACAATGCCCTCTCCTCCCGGTCGGCAAAACCATAGAGCAAATGTGCGTCCTCGCGTATCGCCTCGTAGACATAAACTTTTGCCTGCCGCTCATTCTGCAAGCGTGTATAAGTGTTTAAAGAGATGTTGAGCATATATCCCACCCCGCCGCACTCCACCACGGCACTTGCCGGCGTAATCTCCGTCAACTCTCCTTTTACATATTCTATCATAGAATCCAATTTTTATGTAAAAGTAATAAAAAAAGGCAACCCCACAAAAGGATTGCCTTGTATTGTTGCTTTGCTAAGCCCGCTGTTGACTAACCGTATTGGATTGTTCCGTCTGGATTGCGGTATTTGTCGAATCCCTTCTCATACTGGTCCATAGCACGGAGGCTCATACCCATATTGGAGAAACCGCCGTCGTGGTAGAGATTCTGCATTGTAACCTTGCGGGTAAGGTCGCTGAACATAACCACACAGTAGTTTGCACACTCATCGGCCGTAGCGTTGCCGAGAGGCGACATGCGGTTGGCGAAGTCCATCAACGACTCCATGCCTTTCACACCACTGCCGGCAGTGGTGAGCGTAGGCGACTGAGAAATTGTGTTGATTCTCACATGGTGCTCACGGCCGTAGATATAACCGAAGCTGCGTGCAATCGACTCAAGGAGAGCCTTTGCGTCAGCCATGTCGTTATAACCGAACATAGTGCGTTGCGCAGCGATATATGAGAGAGCCACAACCGAGCCATACTCATTGATGGCGTTGAGTTTCTTGGCAACCTGCAGCATCTTGTGGAAAGAGATTGCGGAGATGTCGAGAGTCTTGTCGAGCATTCCGTAATCGAGGTCGTCGTAAAGTCTTTTCTTACGCACGTTTGGCGACATACCGATAGAGTGGAGCACAAAGTCGATTTTTCCGCCCAACACCTCCACCGAGCGCTCAAACACGGTTTTCAAGTCATCACAGTTAGTGGCATCTGCAGGGATGATTTCTGCATTGAGCTTCTCACCCAGTTCTGAAACCTCGCCCATACGCACAGCCACCGGCGTGTTGCTCAGCGTTATCACAGCGCCTTCCTCAACAACGCGTTCGGCAGTTTTCCAAGCAATACTGCTGGAATTCAACGCACCGAAAATGATGCCTCGTTTTCCTTTAAGCAAATTAAAACCCATTCGTTTCTAAATTAAGATTAAAAAATTATTCTTTTTTTGCACTGCAAAGTTACGCATTTTTCTCCATTCTGCAAAAGAGTCGGCGGCGGCATCCGATTTTCCACCAGATGCCGCCGCCTTATCTATAGCCGTTTGCCAGCTTTTATTCGTTGGCCATGCGCTTGTTTTCCTCAAGCTGCTCCTTGCTGAGAAGAGCGTTCATGTCTTTCAACACCGCGCTGACGCCCTCAGTGAAATCTGTATACAGCTTCTTATAGGCAGCCTTGTAGTAGGCATTGCGCGCCTTGCGATACGCCTTGCGGTCGCCGGCGAAAGAATCTTTGCATGTTTTGTCGAAATCAACCGACACATCGTTGATCTTTTCAGTCAACAGATTGAAAATCTTGTCAATGACGTCATTTGCCTTAGCCTCGTCGATTCCATCATAATAATTGAGGATGAATACAGTTTCTCCGGCAAGGTTAGCCGCCATATTCTTCATATACTTTTTCAGTTGTCTTTTGTTTGCCATAATATTATTGTTTTAGAGTTTGTTCAAAACTAATTGAATGAGTTCGCCGATAGAGCCCTTGTAGTTAGGGTTTGAGGTGTGCGACACGCGTCCGGCGATAATCGAGCATACCGTCACAGCCTTGTGTCCCATAAGTTTAGCCAAGCCCTGAAGCATTGCGCTCTCCATCTCGAAGTTAGTCAGACGCTGACCTTTATACTCAAATCCGCTGAGCATCTTACCATAGTTCTTATCTGCGATTTCAAGGCGCAGCTCGCGTCCTTGTGGGCCATAGAAGCCATTGGCGGTGATTGTGATGCCCATCACCATGCCCTCGCAGCATATACGGTTTGCCAGTTCCTCATCGGCGTCAACGATATAAGGATGGTTCCAGATTGGTTTCCACCCAGACTGACTGATGAAGGCGTCCTCAAGTTCAATGTCGCGCACTTTTTCCGAATTTTTATAGAAGTGGAACGCGCCGTCGATGCCGAGAGCCTTGCGCGCAATCACCATCGAGCCCACAGGGATATCCTCCTGTATGCTGCCCGACGTGCCGATACGCACCATTGAGAGCTGACGGAAATTCTTCTTGACCGTACGAGTCTCGAAATCAACATTCGCCAATGCGTCGAGCTCATTGACCACAATATCTATGTTGTCGGCGCCAATACCGTGCGACACGCACATCACCGGCTTGCCGTGATATTCACCTGTTATCGTGTGGAATTCACGACTCGACACTTCATGAATTTTCTTATCGAAGAAAGAAGCCACCAAGTCTACACGACCCGGATCGCCGACGAGTATGATGTTGTCGACAAGCATTTCCGGCTTTATGTGAAGGTGGAAAACCGACCCGTCAGGGTTGATTATAAGTTCTGATGCTGGAATCACTCTTTCCATAGTATTTATTCTTTTTTTAGTTATTGCGTAAAGTTACAAACATCCGTTCAATCGGCGAAACTTTATTTCACAATAATCGTTAATTATTTTGTCTTATAAGCAACGTGCGGAACACCTGCATGGCCGTGCGCTTCAAATTGGCATATGCCACATCGGGTTTCATCGCCTCTTCGAGCGGCATAGGGCCGGAAACCGTTGGATAAACCGACAGGAATCCGTACTCATTGAGGCTGTCGCTATCTGACACGCTTCCCACGAATGCAATCGTCGGAATGCCATTCCACGCAGCCTCTCCACACACTCCGTATGGAGCTTTGCCCAACAGCGTGAGCGAATCCATCGCCCCCTCTCCGGTAACCACGATGTCGGCATCGGCGATGCGTGCTTCAAAATTTATAGCCTTCAGCATCGCGTAGATGCCCGGTGTCAGACTGGCGTCGAGCATAGCCCACAACGCACCGCCAATTCCGCCGGCTGCGCCCGCATAACTCTGGTTTTGCATCGACTTGCCATATTTTTTTTTCACTACGGCCGCGAATGTGCGCATACCGTCGTCAAGCGCCTCGAGGATTTTGTTGGTGGCACCTTTCTGCGGTCCGAAAAGCCATGCAGCACCTTTCGGTCCGTAAAACGCAGCATCCACATCGCACATCACCGTGAACGAGCATTCCTTAAGTTCCGGCATTCTCTGGCTGTCGTCAATCTCCGCAATGCGCGACAATGACCGCCCACAAGGCTCCAGCTCGTTGCCTCGGGCATCGAGAAAACGATATCCCAACGCCGACAGAAGCCCTGTGCCGGCATCGTTGGTAGCACTGCCGCCAACGCCTATGTTGAAATTGCGGAAACCTCTGTCAATGGCTTCGCGGATAAGTATGCCAGTGCCTTTGGTAGTGGCGTTCAGCGGATCATACTCGTCAGGGCGAAGCAACGCTATGCCCGACGCCGTAGCCACATCAATCACAGCCGTGCGACTTTCCACAGCGCCGAAACGCGCATCCACCGGACGTCCCAACGGATCCTCGCTCTTCACATTAATCCACACCCCTCCGGTCGACTCCACAATGGAGGCAGCCGTACCGTCGCCGCCATCAGCCACATGGAGTTTGTCAATCTCACAGTCAGGCATTGCCGCGAGTATGCCCTCCTCTATCGCCGCAGCCACCTGCTCCGACGACAAAGAGCCCTTGAATTTGTCAGATGCAATGACAACCTTCATCAATACTCTATTTTGTCGGTCTTGTCACTCCACATACGGAATGCCTTGATTGCGCCAGAATCAGGCACATGGATGCAAGGAATGGAGCGCAACGACTTCGGACGTTCGAGTTCCTCATAGATAAACTTGTCGCTGAAATCGATGGCGTCCGCGTCTTCTTTGGTGTTGCCATAATATATGCGCGCCACTCCCGCCCAATAAAGTGCGCTGAGGCACATCGGACACGGCTCGCACGAGCTATAGACGTAGCAGCCATCCAATTTGAACGAGCCAACCTTGCGGCATGCCGAACGGATGGCATTGACCTCGGCATGCGCCGTAGGATCATTGTCAATTGTCACCGAATTTGACTCTACTGCCAGCACCTCGTCATTCTTAACTATGACTGCGCCAAACGGGCCGCCGCCATTTTCCACGCTGCGCTCCGATTTCTCGGCAGCCATACGCAGAAATTCCATATCTTTATCAGTAATTTTTATTTCCATTTTTCACCTTATTAAAATAAAACGCAAATTTAATGATTATTTCCGAAATGGCAATACCCGCGCACACAATAGTGGGTGCTTTAAATTTAGATACATCTTTTAAGATTAAAAAACACATATTTTTCATCGCTAAAACAGATAAAATTTTTAATTTCGCAATAGAATTTTCAACCTAACCTGATTAATTAACCAAACTAACATCATTATGAGAAAAATTTTTCTTTCTGTGATGCTCCTTTGCGGTTCAAGCATAGGATTCGCGCAATTGATGGAAGTCGGTTCAACTCAAAAAGTTAACCTTCCAGAAGGCGTGAAAGTCGACATGGCTACAATTAGCCCCAACGGCGACTATCTCCTCGTTGCTGACCAGCAGAAGCAAGGTCTTCAGAAATTGGATTTGGCAACAGGACAACTGACCACTGTCACTACAGCTTCCGGCTCGGAATACGACGCCAAAATCCTCGACAACGGCAATACCATCGTCTATCGTGAAACCCAAATCGGCAAAGACCACCTGAAACGTCAGGCATTGAAGTCGGTTAACCTTCAGACTGGCGAAGTGCAGACCATCGTCGACGCCACACGCGAACTCAACGGCGTGGCAGCAAACGGCGACGCAGTCTACGTGGTAAAAGGACGCAAGCTAAAGACAAAAGCTATGGGCAACGCCAAAGCCGACAAGAAAACCCCGGTGGCATTCATTGAATACGGACAGCTGATGCTCACCAGCAACGGCAAGACCGTAAATCTCTCTCCTAACGGAACAGAGGGACAAAGCTATTTGTGGCCTTCGGTTTCTCCCGACGGAACAAAGGTGCTCTACTACCTTGCCGGTCAAGGTGCATTCACTTGCAACATCGACGGCACTGACGTGCAGCACATCGGCTACATCCGCGCCGCAAAATGGTATGACAACAACATCGTTGTCGGAATGCACGACACAGACAACGGCGAATTTGTAACTTCATCAGAAGTAATCGCCTACTCTGCCGACGGCAAAGAGAAGCAAGTGCTCAGCGACGCTTCGACAATGGCTATGTACCCTACCGTTTCAGCCAACGGTGAGAAGATTTCGTTTACCACGCCAAGCGGCGAGGCATACATTATTAATGTAAAAACCAAATAGACATGAAGAGCAGACTATTGATGGCATCCGCAATCGTGGCACTCACTTGCGGAACAGCATACGCCGGCAAGACAGCCGACCAAGTCCGTATCTACATCAACCCGGGCCACGGCAGCTGGACTGGCAACGACCGTCCATGCCAGACAATCGGCCGTCAGCCGTACACCATTGAGAATGTGGATACAACAGGTTTCTTTGAGTCGAACACAAACCTCCACAAAGGTTTCGCACTCCTCGACAAGCTTGTAGAGGCTGGCGTACCGTTCGACCGCACCAAAAACCAAACGAACTCTAACCCAGACCGTATAGGCGCAGCCCTCGACATGTCGCAACACATCGTGATGTCGCACGTCAAGGTTGGTCCGTACCCTGCACACAAAGGCGACGACAACGGCGCATACAACCGTCCGCTGTCTGAAATCCGCGAGGAGGTAGAGGCAAACAACTTCGACGTGTTTATCTCAATCCACTCAAACGCTGCCGGAGAAGGCTCTCCGTCAAACTACCCGCTGTTTATCTTCCGCGGCAAGGACGACGAGACCTACTCCGCTCCTGGCAGCAAGGCGATGGCTCAACACATTTGGCCGTATGCCTTCAGCAACGAGCACCAGATGTGGTCATATTATTCAAAAGATAACGCCAACGTGCGCGGCGACCTCGACTTCTACGGTTCAGGCTCGGAAACTTCAAACAACGGAACAAACTATATGGGTTATCTAGGAGTGTTGAAACACGGCGTCCCCGGATTCCTTGTTGAAGGTTACTTCCACACTTACCAACCTGCCCGCCAACGCGCCATGAACGACGACGTTTGCCGTCACGAAGGCCACCTCTATGCCCGCGGTCTTATTGACTATATGGGATGGAAGGCAGAAAAGACCGGCACTATCTACGGTATCGTACGCGACCTCCACGAGAAATTCAGCCAAGCTCTCTACAAGCCTGCCGCACGCACAAACGATGTCTATATGCCATTGAACGGCGTGACTGTAAAATTGTTCAAAGCTGGCGTTGAGGTGGCAACCTACACCACCGACAACGAGTGGAATGGTGCGTTTATCTTCGACAATCTCGAACCGGGCGAATACACTTTGACTTATACCGCCGAAGGATACAAGGGCGCTACAGAGGAATATCTGAAGCCAGTAACCGTTGAAGCCAACGGAACTGCATACATCAACACATACCTTGAGTCTGAAAGCTATGTTCCTCCGACAGTTGTCTACGAGAACTATCCTGACGAAATTGGCGACAACAAGGCTTACGGCGTTGCCGACAAATACAATGTAGCCGCTGTGGGAGAAGAAACCAGCCCATTGGCCACTCAATTGGAAGGCAAGACTGTGCGTCGTCAGATTATCCGCAACGGTCACTTGTTTGTGCTCGCTCTCGACGCTGTAAACGAGCCGTTTATCTACGATGTGAACCTTGCAGACAACAGCGTGGCTGAAATCAGCACAGAGGGCACAACTCTTGAAGAGAACCGTCAATTGAAAATTTCCGATATCGCATTCACTGCCGACAACGTTCTCGTAGCTACAAGCTACGGTGAAAACCAGTTTGACAACAATCAAGTTGCCTCTGGCGACGTACGCGGCTCTGTGGCAATCTACAAATGGACAAAGAACGACGACGAACTTCCGACAGGCGCTCCTGCGCTCTGGTTCACTTCCCAGAACTCAGGCAACTACTACAACGCATTGACCGGACGCACAATCGCTGCTTCTGGCACAAGCGAAGAGGGATCGATTGTCGTTACCGCACAGACTAAGGGTTCGAGCACATCCATGCGTTTCATTGAATTCGGCATCTCTGGCGGAGCATTGGCTACTACCACATTCATCAACAAAAATGTATCAGCCGACTCCAATTACACTGGCAACAAACTCGGCGATGACTACCAGCTTGTAGTTTCTCCGCTGTCAGAAAACCAGTATGTAATCGACGGTTCAAACACAAACCCTGTTGAATGGCAGACTGCCGGCAACAACACCGACGCTCCGTTGATGGGAACTATTCCTGCGGAGGCGATGGCTCCGGGCGAAAACGGCGCATCATTCTTCAAGTTTGCAGGCAACGACCTTATGGTCGCTCCAGTTGTTGCAGAAGGCAAGGTTGCCGGTTTGAAACTCATAAACGTAACAAACGGCTTCGACAACGCGAAACTCCTCACAACAACAGGCGCAGCTGTAACACCAGCCGAAGCTGCCTACACTACAGCTACAGGTGAAGTTGTCACAGAGAGAAACGCCGACGAGGTGATCACCGACGCTTACTTCAACCTCTACCTCGTGCGCGACGGCAAGGTTTCGAAGTTTACAACCAAAAATGTTGAGCAGCCTACTGTAAGCTATGAATATGCTTACAATCTGGCAGCCAATGTGGGCGAAACAGAAACCACATTCACATTCGACGCTACAGGCGCCGCTCCTGCCGCCAACATCGTATTGATGAACAAAGACACCAAGGAGGTTCTCGCAACAGTTCCTGCAGGTGATGTCAAAGAAGGCGCCAATTCAGCGGTTATCGCAAACGAGCAACTCCCTGAAGGCGAATTGGCATGGGGCGTTGAAATCGCCAACCAGAACGCAGCGCGTCCTAACATGGTAGCCTCTGTTCCTGGATTTGCCAAGGCTCGCGGTCTTGTCATCGACAACACTCCAACAAGCCAGTTCTTCGGCAACATCTACGTTGCAAACTGCACAGCCAACGACAAGTATGCCAAGGGTGTCTACATCCTTGACCACAAGCTCAACGTAAGCGAGAAAGCATACGGTGCCGACGGCTATACTGCATCTCACACAGCTTCTCCTTACCGCTTAGGTATCAACGAGAATGGTGTGGTATTCATTTCTGACTGGAACGACCCGACATCAGGCATCCGTCTGCTTGACCCGGCAAACCTCAACACCAACACGACTGAGGCTCTTCCAAGCTTGTTCAAATTCACGAACCGCGACAACGACGGCCGTCTCTTCAACGGCGATGTTCTGCTTGGCAGTTCAACAACAGCAGCCGCAGTCTACGGCACTGGTGAGAACACCAAACTTTACACATTCGACGAGGACTACAATGCAGACGGAGCCACAGGCAATGTCGTATTGCGCTACGACCTCGGCACAGCATTGACTTGGGACAAGGCTCCATCGGCAATGCTCGGTCACAACATGATGGACAATACCAATGTTGAAATCGTTCCTGACGAAGGCGGTCTGTGGGTTGCACAAAGCCGCGGCGCTGGCAACAACGCTTCCAACTGTCCTTCATTTGTATACATCGACAACGATGGCAACCAGTTGTTCAACTCCGGCTCAATCGCCGACTACCTCAACGGCACAAACGGTAGTGCCCTTGCAATCTCAAAAGACCGCAAGACTTTGGTAGTTGTCGACGCCGACAGCAATTTGGCTGTATTCTCTGTCACTTGGAATGACAAGACTCCTTCGTTGAAGTATGAATACACAGTCAAGACTGGTGGCACAATCACCAACCAGATTCAGTATGACTACGCAGGCAACCTCTACGTTCTCAACCAGAAGTGCCTGCAGGTATGGGCTCTCCCGACCGACAACAACAATGTGACTACTCCTGCCGAAGGAACAATCACTATCGCACACGACGGTGTCGAGAACGTTGCAGCAGCCGCTACACGCGTTTACCCGAACCCGGCAACCGATGTTGTCAACGTTGAGGCTGCTGAGGCTATCGAAAGCATCGCAGTGTTCAACATCTCAGGAGCAATGGTCAACGCCAGCAGCAATGTCAACGGCAACAACGCCACTATCAATGTGAGCGAACTTGCTTCAGGCATCTACTTCGTACGCATCAACAACGGTGCTGCTGTCAGAATCATCAAGAAATAATCACTTTTGATTATTGTTTCGGCGGGCGGTCATTATTTGACCACCCGCCTTTTTATTTCCCATACGAGCTTTTTACGACAATTTGACACCAAATTAAATATTTTAATTACGATTTATTTTGCAAACTCGAAATTTATGAGTAATTTTGCATCGTAAAAGAATAAGATTATGACAAACATCAATTCAATTTCACTAAGCATTATCCTTCTATCAGGTTCAATTATTATCGAATCGGATTAGAAAGGTCGTGTTTGCTGTTTTTGATTTGACAGACAATGAGCCTTTCTTACACACAAGAAAGGCTTTTTTTATTACGGAAAAGATTATGAATGAAAGATTGTTTATTTTTGACACAACGCTGCGCGACGGAGAGCAAGTGCCAGGCTGCCAACTGAACACGGTGGAGAAGATTCAGGTTGCAAAGGCGCTTGAGAACCTTGGCGTAGATGTGATTGAGGCTGGATTTCCAGTGTCGAGTCCCGGTGATTTCAACTCTGTGGTAGAGATTTCAAAAGCCGTCACATGGCCAACCGTATGCGCTCTAACACGCGCTGTGGAGAAAGACATCGACGCAGCGGCGGAAGCATTGAAATACGCCAAGCACAAGCGCATACACACCGGCATCGGCACATCTGACTCGCATATCAGATACAAATTCAACTCCACGCGCGAGGAGATTATCGAGCGTGCCGTGGCCGCCGTTAAATATGCCAGACGATATGTCGACGATGTGGAATTCTATGCCGAAGACGCAGGCCGCACCGAAAATGAGTATCTCGCCCGCGTTGTAGAGGCGGTAATAAAGGCCGGAGCAACGGTCGTCAACATTCCCGACACCACCGGCTACTGCCTGCCACAAGAGTACGGCGACAAGATAAAATACCTTATGGAGCATATTGACGGCATCGACCGCGCCATCATCTCAACCCATTGCCACAACGACCTCGGCATGGCAACCGCCAACACGATGAGCGGAGTGCTCAACGGAGCACGCCAAGTGGAAGTGACGGTCAACGGCATCGGCGAGCGCGCCGGCAACACCGCTCTCGAGGAAATAGCGATGATTATCAAATGCCACAACGATATTAACATCGACTGCAACATCAACACGCAGAAGATTTATCCCACAAGCCGACTCGTGTCGAGCTTGATGAATATGCCGGTGCAGCCCAACAAAGCCATTGTTGGCCGCAACGCGTTCGCGCACTCGTCGGGCATACACCAGGACGGTGTGCTGAAGAATGTGCAGACCTATGAAATCATCAATCCCCACGATGTGGGAATAGACGACAATTCCATCGTTCTGACCGCACGCAGCGGACGCGCCGCCCTCAAAAACCGGCTGTCGGCACTCGGCATCAATACCACCTTCGAGAAACTCGACAAGATTTATGAGGCGTTTCTCAAACTCGCCGACAAGAAAAAGGACATCAACGACGATGACATTATGATTCTCGCAGGCGTAGACCGCACGCTGAACCATCGCATCAAGCTGGAATACCTGCAGGTGACGAGCGGTGTGGGCATCCGTCCCGTGGCAAGCATTGGGCTCAACATCAGCGGCGAGAAGTTTGAGGCTGCGGCGAGCGGCAATGGTCCGGTAGACGCCGCCATCAATGCGCTGAAACGCATCATCGAGCGACACATGACCATCAAGGAGTTCACCATACAAGCCATCAGCAAAGGCAGCAACGATGTGGGCAAGGTGCACATGCAAGTGGAATACAACGGGCACGTCTATTATGGCTTTGGCGCCAACACCGACATTATCGCCGCCTCCGTAGAGGCTTATATTGACTGTATCAACAAATTCAAAGAATAAAGACATGAACACTCTTTTTGACAAAATCTGGGACAAACACGTGGTGCAAACCATCGCCGACGGTCCGACACAACTATATATCGACCGACTCTACTGTCACGAAGTGACAAGCCCACAGGCATTCGCCGGCTTGAGACAACGCGGCATCAAATGTCTGCGTCCGCAACAGATTGTCTGTATGCCCGACCACAACACCCCAACCCACGACCAGGACAAGGAGATTGCCGATCCCGTGTCGCGCGCGCAGGTCGACACGCTTGAACGCAACGCCAAGGATTTCGGACTGACTTATTACGGAATGATGAACCCAAACAACGGCATCATTCATGTTGTAGGACCAGAAACAGGACTGACACTGCCGGGAATGACAATCGTGTGCGGCGACTCACACACGTCTACCCACGGCGCAATGGGCGCTGTGGCTTTCGGAATCGGCACGAGCGAGGTGGAAATGGTGATGGCTTCGCAATGCATCCTGCAATCACGCCCGAAGACAATGCGCATCACCGTCGACGGCAAGCTCGGCAAGGGTGTGACGGCTAAAGACCTTGCATTGTATATGATGTCGAGGATGTCGACCAGCGGCGCCACCGGCTATTTTGTTGAATATGCCGGCGAGGCGGTGCGCTCACTCTCAATGGAGGGACGGCTGACGCTCTGCAACCTGTCGATTGAGATGGGCGCGCGAGGCGGCATGGTGGCTCCCGACGAAACAACTTTCGAATACCTCAAGGGTCGCGAACACGCTCCTAAGGGCGAAGCCTGGGACAAAGCCCTCGCCTATTGGAAGACGTTGCGCAGCGATGATGACGCCAAATTCGACAAGGAGGTCAGATTTGACGCCGCCGACATAGAGCCAATGATCACCTACGGCACCAACCCCGGTATGGGAACTGGCATCACACGCTCCATCCCAACAACCGACGCGATAGCCGACACAGAGAAGGCTTCTTTCATGAAGTCGATGGAATATATGGGATTCAATCCCGGCGATAAACTTATCGGCAAGAAGGTGGACTACGTGTTTCTCGGAGCTTGCACCAACGGCCGCATCGAAGACTTCCGCGCATTCGCGTCGCTGGTGAAAGGCAGGCATAAAGCCGACAGCGTAACGGCTTGGCTCGTGCCAGGGTCATGGCGCGTCGACAAGCAGATACGCCAAGAGGGCATCGACAAGGTGCTTGAGGCTGCCGGATTCGAAATCCGCCAACCGGGATGTTCCGCCTGTCTGGCAATGAACGACGACAAGATTCCAGCAGGCAAATACGCCGTGTCGACAAGCAACCGCAACTTCGAGGGCAGACAAGGTCCAGGCTCGCGCACAATGCTCGCAAGCCCGCTGACAGCGGCGGCGGCAGCCATCACAGGCAAAGTGACCGACCCTCGCGAATTTTTATAAATCTACAAATTCCAAAAAGAAATGAAACAGAAATTCAACATCATAGAAAGCACCTGCGTGCCGTTGCCTCTTGAAAACGTCGACACCGACCAGATTATCCCGGCGCGCTTCCTCAAAGCCACAACCCGCGACGGATTCGGCGACAACCTGTTCCGCGACTGGCGCTACGACAAACAGGGCAACAAGATTGACTCGTTCGTGCTCAACGACCCCAGATATGGCGGTGAGATACTTGTGGCAGGAAAGAATTTCGGTTCAGGCTCGAGCCGCGAGCATGCCGCATGGGCAATTGCCGACTATGGTTTCAGGGTAGTCGTGTCGAGTTTCTTCGCCGACATACACAAGAACAACGAGCTTAACAACTTTGTGCTGCCTGTCGTTGTGTCGGAACAGTTTCTCGCCGAACTCTTCGACAGCATTTTCAACAATCCACAAACGAAGGTAACGGTAAACCTTCCGGAACAAACGATTACCAACGGCGCAACAGGCCGCAGCGAAACGTTTGAAATCAATGGCTACAAGAAGCATTGCCTTATGAACGGACTTGACGACATCGACTTCCTGCTCGCCAACAAAAACAAAATTGAGGACTACGAGAACAAGCAGCAATGAAAGGTTCTATAATAGAGATAATGGACACCACGCTGCGCGACGGCGAGCAAACGTCAGGCGTGAGTTTCTCCCGAAGTGAGAAACTCAGCATCTTCCGACTGCTTGTCGAGGAGCTCGGCGTCCCGCGTGTCGAAGTGGCGTCGGCAAGAGTCTCGACGGGCGAATTCGACACCGTAAAGCATATCTGCGAATGGGCTCGCGCCAACAACCATCTGCACAAGATAGAGGTGCTGGGATTTGTCGACGGAGGAAAGTCGGCGGAATGGACCGCCGCTGCCGAAGCCACCGTAATCAACCTCCTGTGCAAAGGCAGCGAGCGTCATTGCCGACAGCAGTTGGGCAAGACTCCGGCACAACACATTGCCGACATCCGTGCTGAGATTGCCGATGCTGTGGGGCGCGGTCTGAAAGTGAATCTTTATCTTGAGGATTGGTCAAACGGCATCAGCCAGTCGCCCGACTATGTGTTCTCCTTAATGGACGCATTGCGCCACGAACCAGTGGAACGCTTTATGCTGCCCGACACACTCGGCATTCTTGACCCCTACGACACTTTCGACTATGTGAAACGCATGGTCAAGACCTATCCGGAACTGCGTTTCGACTTCCATGCCCACAACGACTACGACCTCGCCACGTCAAATCTCTTCGCCGCCTTGAAAGTGGGAGCGTCAGGGGTGCACTGCACGATCAACGGTCTTGGAGAACGCGCCGGCAACGCCTCGCTGTCGAGTGCTGTCGCAGTGATTCACGACATGCTCCACATGTCAACTGGCATTGACGAGTCAAAAATAAACCGCGTGAGCCATATCATAGAGTCATACTCCGGCGTTGCAATTCCTCCCAACAAGCCTATTGTCGGCGAATACGTGTTCACGCAATGCGCCGGAGTGCATGCCGACGGCGACAGCAAGAACAACCTCTACTCCTCGAATCTTGCCCCAGAGCGCTTCGGCCGCACCCGCGAATATGCCCTCGGCAAACTGTCGGGCAAAGCCAATATCCGCAAGAATCTTGAAGCTCTCGGACTTGACTTGAGCGAGGAAAGCATCCGCAAAGTGACACAGCGCATCACGGAACTTGGCGACAAGAAAGAAATCGTCACGCAAGAGGATTTGCCCTACATCATCGCCGACGTTGTGAAGCACAGCGCAATCAACGAGCGCATCAAACTGATAAACTACCAGCTGTCGATTACCAAAGACCTGCGACCCACAGCCATCGTAAAAATAGAAATCAACGGCAAGCAATATATGGAAAGCTCCGTAGGCGACGGACAATATGACGCTTTTATGAAAGCCCTGCGCAAAATCTACCGGGGGCAGCGCCGGCGCGAGTTCCCGAGACTGACGAACTACGCCATCAACATTCCGCCAGGCGGACACACCGACGCCCTTGTACAAGCCACCATCCATTGGGAATACAGCGGACGGACGCTGAAAACCGTCGGCCTTGACGCCGACCAGACAGAAGCCGCCATCAAAGCCACAATAAAATTGCTGAATATCGTTGAAGAATATATAGACAGTGTGAAACCAAAAAAATAACAAGATATGAAACTGAAAATAGCCGTCCTTCCGGGCGACGGTATCGGTCCGGAAATAATGTCGGTGGCTCTCGACGTTGTCAAAGCCACTGCAAAAAAGTTCAACCACCAGTTGGAATACCAAACAGCCCTCGTGGGCGCCTGCGCCATCGATGCCACAGGCTCGCCTTATCCCGAGGAGACCCATCGCCTCTGCATGGAGTCTGACGCAGTGCTGTTCGGTGCCATCGGCTCGCCTAAATACGACAACGACCCGACCGCAAAAGTGCGTCCGGAACAAGGATTGCTCGCCATGCGCAAACAACTCGGGCTGTATGCCAACATACGCCCCGTAACCACTTTTCCCGGACTTATCCACAAGTCGCCTCTGCGCGCCGACCTCGTTGACGGCGCTGACTTTATCTGTATCCGCGAACTTACTGGAGGCCTTTACTTCGGGCGTCCACAAGGCCGCAGCGAAGACGGGCAGACAGCCTACGACACCTGCGTCTATTCGCGCTACGAGATTGAGCGCATCGTGCGCCTCGCCTATCAATATGCCGAAAAGCGCCGTAAGAAAGTAACCGTTGTCGACAAAGCCAACATTCTTGCCACGTCACGCCTGTGGCGCGAAGTGGCACGCGGGATAGCCGACGAGCATCCCGACGTGACGACCGAATACATCTACGTCGACAATGCGGCTATGCGCATAATACAATGGCCAAAAGACTTCGACGTGCTTGTCACCGAAAATATGTTTGGCGACATTCTGACCGACGAGGGCTCTGTGATTACCGGTTCGCTTGGCATGCTGCCGTCAGCGTCGATAGGCACACACACATCGGTGTTCGAACCTATCCACGGCTCCTACCCCCAGGCTGCCGGCAAAGACATCGCCAACCCTCTCGCCACAGTGCTGTCGGCAGCTATGATGCTTGAATACTCATTCAACCTGGAAGCCGAGGCGGAACTCATCCGAAAGGCTGTCAACGCCTCAATGGATGCTGGAGTAGTAACCGAGGACATCGCATCCGACGGCGCCAAAGCATACCGCACCAGCGAGGTCGGCAAATGGCTTGTTGACTACATCGAAAAAGCATAATACAGCATAACGCCATCTGCACAACCGGCACACCATGGTGTGCCGGTTGCTTTTTGCGCATACAAAATGCCGCCCCCATTCACATAGGAGCGGCACATATAACATTATTTTTAAGATTTTCTCAATACAATACTAAACGTAACCTTGTCCCATCATAGCGTGAGCCACCTTCATGAAACCGGCGATATTCGCACCCTTCATATAGTTGACTGCGCCATCAGGTTGAGTTCCGTATTTCACGCACTGCTCGTGGATGTCGTGCATAATCTGATGCAACTTCTGATCCACTTCAGCCTCTGTCCAAGTGAGGTGCATAGCGTTCTGGCTCATCTCCAATCCAGAAGTAGCCACACCACCAGCATTCACAGCCTTGCCAGGAGCATATACAGTCTTGCTTGCGATGAATGTGTCAATAGCCTCAGGCGTACATCCCATGTTTGAAACCTCGGCGAGGATTTCCGCACCGTTGGCAACAATCATGTCTGCATCAGCCTTGCCGACCTCGTTCTGTGTTGCACATGGCAGACAGATGTCGACCTTGCGCTCCCACGGCTTCTTGCCAGCGAAGAACTGAGCGCCAGGGAATTTCTCCACATATGGCTCAACCACGTCATTGCCGGAAGCACGAAGCTCGAGCATATAATCAATCTTCTCGCCACTGATACCGTCAGGATCGTATACATATCCGTCAGGACCAGAAATTGTAACCACCTTGGCACCAAGTTCAGTCGCCTTCAAAGCTGCGCCCCAAGCCACATTTCCAAAGCCAGAGATAGCCACAGTCTTGCCTTTTATATCGTCGCCCATACGATGAAGCATATTCTGAACGAAATAAAGAGCACCAAATCCTGTAGCCTCCGGACGGATGCGCGATCCACCAAAGTCGAGACCCTTGCCTGTAAACGTACCTGTATGCTCCTGAGCCAATTTCTTGTACATTCCATACATATAGCCCACTTCTCGTCCACCTACACCGATATCACCGGCAGGAACGTCGCGGTCAGGACCGAGATTGCGCCACAACTCAAGAATGAACGCCTGGCAGAAACGCATGATTTCCTTGTCCGACTTTCCGCGCGGGCTGAAGTCAGAACCGCCCTTGCCGCCACCCATAGGAAGAGTGGTCAACGCATTCTTGAACGTCTGCTCGAAGCCCAAGAATTTGAGAATTGACAAGTTTACAGAAGCGTGGAAACGGATACCTCCCTTATACGGACCGATGGCATTATTGAATTGCACCCGATAACCAATATTGGTCTGCACTTCTCCATTGTCGTCAGTCCAGAGCACACGGAACGTGAAAATACGGTCTGGCTCCACCATTCTTTCAATGATTTTTGCGCTTTCAAATTCAGGATGCTGTTCATAGACGTCCTTAACTGAAAGAAGCACCTCTTTGACGGCCTGCAAATATTCCTTTTCACCAGGATGTTTGGCCTCGAGATCGGATAGAATTTTTTCTACATTCATAGTTTTTGGTATTAATATTTGGTATATAGTAAATTGTCATTTACACAGAGCAAATTTAGGAATTATTTTCCGAAACGGACAAGGAAAACCCAAAAAAAAATAATATGTTTTATAGCATTTTGTCATCTGCAGTCACTGCCACAATAAATTGCGGACGCCGGAGGCGAAAATAGGCCATCCGTCATCATTCTCGGCTTTTTCATAGCCAACTTGCGATTTTAATGCTATTTAACCACAAAAAGGCTTTGTCATGTGGCAAGAAAAGCGTAATTTTGCATTCTGATAGAAAATAGACAATTCTGAGAATGCGAAATAAACTGATATTATCATTGCTTTGCGCCGCCGTGCTCACAGGATGCGGAGAATACAACAAGGTGCTGAAAAGCTCTGATACCAACTATAAATACGAATACGCCAAAAAGGCTTTCGAGGAGCGCAAATACGTCCAGGCTGCAACGCTGCTTGAAGACGTGGTGAAGGTGCTGAAAGGCACCGACAAAGCGGAAGAATCGCTCTACCTCTTGGGGCTCAGCCACTATGAGAACAAGGACTATGCCTCGGCAAGCACGTATTTCCAAACCTATTACACGCACTATCCAAAGGGAAAATATACCGAGTTGGCGCGTTTCTATGCCGGCTACGGCTACTACCTCGACTCTCCGGAGCCGCAGCTGGACCAAACCGACACCTACAAGGCAATTGACGAACTTCAGCGATTTCTTGACTACTTCCCCAACAGCGACAAGAAGTCGATAGCCCAATCAGCCATCTTCGAGTTGCAGGACAAGTTGGTTCAGAAAGAAATCGACAACGCCCAGCTTTACTACAATCTCGGAAATTATCTCGGCAACAACTACGAAAGCGCCGTAATTGTGGCGACAAACGCGCTGAAAAACTATCCTTACACAAAACATAAGGAACAACTGCAGATGATTGTGCTGAAAGCCAAATTCCAACAGGCATACCAGAGCGTCATCGAGAAGAAGGCCGACCGCTACCGCGAAGTGATTGATGAGTACTACTCTTTCATCAACGACTACCCAGAGAGCAAATACCGCAGCGAGGCTGACAATATTTTCAAGATAGCCAACAACTATCTCAACAAGTAACACGATAAAACAACATTAAATTCATATAGATAATGGACTACAAGAGATCGAATGCGCCGCTTAACACGGTTACTCGCGATGTGATCAAACTTTCACAAGACACCGGCAACGTGTATGAAACTGTTTGCATCATCGCAAAACGCGCCAACCAGATTGCCGTAGAGATGAAAAAGGACTTGGAAAAGAAACTTCAAGAGTTCGCCACTCTCAACGACAACCTTGAAGAAGTTTCCGAAAACAGAGAGCAGATTGAAATCTCCCGTTACTACGAGAAATTGCCGAAACCTGTGCTTATCGCAACTCAGGAATACATCGAGGGCAAAGTGATGTACAGAAACCTCGTTAAGGAAAAAGAAAAAGTGAGCCTCTAACCGACATCGCTTTCAATGACTACGGCTGTATCCGCAAGGATGCGGCCGTTTTTTTCTGTACACCACGGGCGATTCGGAAAGAAAATCGTGCAAACACTTTTCTTTTTGATAAAACCGACGGCGCCTCGGAAAAATTGAAGAAGCTTCATTTTTCGCTCGGCTTGTTCGGTTTTTCACTCACCTTGCACTATCTTTCCATAAGATAGGCGGCGGTTCGGAAAAGAAAATCGTGCGAGCACTTTTCTTTTCACTCACCTTGCACTATCTTTGTATCTTGAATTAAAAACGACAACAAAGTGGCAGAAACAATAAACACATTGACTTCATTCTACAAGAAGCATAAAATATTGTCGACGGTGATTCTAATCGCTTTAGTCGATATACTTTTGCTGGTAATCAGCTATTTCGCACTCAGCGTGTTTACCAACCACGGCAACAAGGAGACCGTACCCAGCCTTATTGGAATGGACGTTGAAAAAGCCACCGAGATGCTCGACCGACGCAATCTAAAAATCGAGATTGCCGACTCATCATACGTCGAAGGCGCACGCCCTGGAAGCATACTCGAGCAGAATCCAGAGGCGGGCTCGTTTGTGAAGGACGGACGTACAATATACGTTACAATACGCACATACTCCACAAAATTGGTCAAGGTGCCTATGCTCACCGACATGTCGTCACGTCAAAGCCAGTCAATACTTACCGCTCTGGGCATCAAAGACGTAAGGATACAGAGTGTGCCATCTGAATTCCGCGACCTTGTAACCGACGTCCGCTGCAATGGCGCATCGCTGACCGAGGGAAGCAAGATTCCCGTAAACGCCACCGTGACTCTCTTCGTTGGCGACGGCTCGCTCAGCGGCATCATAGAGGAAGACCTGTCGGGCAACTCCGACAGCCTGTCGTTTGAATTCGACGATAGCAACAATCTGGAATAAAAACATATAATGGAACAAGACATTGACGATATATTAGAAGCCGACGCCATCCCGACGGACAGCGGTGACGGTCAGGAACTTTGGGAACACTACCGATTTGTCGCGGAGAAGGGGCAAAACCTGCTCCGTGTGGACAAATTCCTTGTGAGCCACATCGACAACACTTCGCGCAACCGTATCCAGCAAGCAGCAGAAGCCAACTGCATACTTGCCAACGGCAAAGCGGTGAAGTCGAACTACCGCGTCAAGCCGGGCGACATCATCTCGCTTGTGATGGACCGCCCGCGCTACGAACTCGACATCATTCCGGAGGACATCCCTCTCGACATAGTGTATGAAGACGACCAACTGCTTGTTGTCAACAAGCCCGCTGGACTGGTTGTGCATCCCGGACACGGCAACTATTCAGGCACACTGGTCAATGCCCTCGCCTACCATTTCCGCAACGACCCCGACTACGACGTCAGCGACCCGCGGCTCGGACTCGTGCACCGCATCGACAAAGACACATCGGGACTGCTTGTCATTGCCAAAACACCAGATGCCAAGACTTTTCTCGGCAAGCAATTCTTCAACAAGACAACCCATCGCCAATACGTGGCGCTGGTATGGGGTAAATTCACTGAAGACCACGGGACTGTGGAAGGCAACATCGGCCGCAATCCGAAAGACCGCCTGCAAATGGCTGTCTTCCCCGAAGGCGACCAGGGCAAACACGCCGTCACCCACTACAAGGTTATTGAAAACCTCAGCCACGTAGCAGTGGTGCAATGCCAACTCGAAACAGGACGCACACACCAGATACGTGTGCACATGAAGCATATCGGCCACCCTCTCTTCAACGACGCTCGCTACGGCGGCGACAAAATAATCAGAGGCACCACGGCTGCAAAGTACACCCAGTTTGTACAAAACTGCTTCAAAATCTGTCCGCGTCAGGCTCTCCACGCCAAAACGCTTGGCTTCGTACACCCCCGCACACGCGAAGAAATGTTCTTCAACAGCGAGATTCCAGCCGATATGACCGCACTCATAAAAAAATGGGAAGATTATACAGCCGCAGTGCTATAAATTAGGTCAAAAACCTTTTTTATTCCAATAAGATTTCTTACCTTTGAACATTATTACAAGTATGGAAATCTTAAAATCAGAATATATATGAATGAGATAGCAACCCCACAAGAATTCAGTGACATTTGTCCGTTTTCCGATGCCCAATTCAAGGAAAAAATGAAGGAACTTGTCGCCGAAGACGGGTTCAAGCACGCCGTCACATGGGTGATGCCCGACATTGACTTTGACGGCTTCTGCAAAATGCTTCTGCAAATAAACACGAAGAAGGAATTCCAGGAAAACGTGATGTTTGACTTCCTGAAACTTCTCGCTGCAAAAACCACAGAGGGCATTTCTTATGACAACATCGAGAAAGTAGACCAAAATAAGTCGTACACAATGATGACAAACCACCGCGACATTGTGCTCGACGCCTCATTCCTAAACCTCGCCCTGCTCTACAACCACTACCGCACCACGGAAGTGGCAATCGGCAGCAACCTTCTTATCTACAAATGGATTGAGGACCTCGTAAGAATCAACAAAAGCGTAATCGTTAAACGCGACCTTAATATCCGCCAGGCTCTCGGCGCTGCCGAACAGCTGTCGGGCTACATCCACTTCGCCATCACGCAAAAGCATGAGTCAGTTTGGATTGCACAACGCCAAGGACGCGCCAAAGACAGCAGCGACACCACTCAGGAAAGCCTCATCAAGATGCTCGCAATCAAGGGTGGGAAATCGACAATCGACAATCTCCTTGAATTGAACATCATGCCTGTCGCCATCAGTTACGAACTTGACCCCAACGACTATCTGAAAGCGCGCGAGTTTCTTTTGAAAGCGAAAGACCCGGATTTCAAAAAGACAAAACGCGACGACCTTTTCAGTATGGAAACAGGTCTGCTTCAAAACAAAGGACGTGTGCATTTCACATTCACAGACTGCATCAACCCGGAAATGGAGAAGCTCCGCGGGTTGGACAAGCAGGAAACACTGCTCGGCGTGAGCAACATCATCGACCGTCAAATCCACTCCAACTACCGCATCTACCCTTGCAACTACATTGCGTTCGGCGAGCGTTTCAACGATTCTCGCTTCAACGACCGCTACACCAAGGAAGACCACGACAAATTTGAGGCATACCTCAGCGGACAATTGGCAAAAGTGCAGAAAGAGGTGGATTTCACATTGACCAACGAAGACTACGCATTTATGCGCGAGAAGATTCTCGTAATGTATTCCAACCCTTTGGTAAACAAACTAAAAGCACTCGGAGAACTTTAAAAAGACATCGTTTCAACATCCTATATGAGACTTCCAATACTTGCGTTGCTGCTCTTTGCAGCAGCAATGGCGCTGACCGATGTCAGCATCTACAAGCAACTGCGGAAACTCGGGCATCGATGGCTGACAACCGCACACATTGCGGTTTCAGCCATCATTTATATCGTGCTTGCCGTAATTGCAGCGTTTGCGAAATCGCAAGCGGGCGAAGAGTTTTTCATCATGATGATGTGGGGACTATTCTCCGCAATATCCGTTTCGGCGGCAAAACTCATATACATGCCATTCTACGCCATATCCATGCTTCCTCGCCTGCGCCAGAGCCGCGCCATGCGCAAATGGCGCATAGCCGGCATAGCAATAGGCGCAGCCGTACTGTTGACAATGTGGTGGGGAGCCATCGTCACACCGCGCCAACTTGAGGTCAACAACGTTACAATAACGTCTGCCAACCTTCCCGCAGCATTCGACGGCTACCGCATACTCCAAGTGTCCGACCTTCACACCGGCACCTACGGCAACCGCACATCAATCGTGGAGAGCATCGTGAAGGAGATAAACGCCCAGCACGCCGACCTCGTTGTGGTGACAGGCGACATTGTGAATCGAAAGACTGATGAAATCAACCCTTTCATTCCGACACTACGTCAAATCAAAGCGAAAGACGGCGTAATCTCAATCCTCGGCAACCACGACTACGGCGACTACTACAAATGGAGCTCGGCTGCCGACAAAAAAGCCAACCTCGACCGTCTCGTAAGCATACAGCGCGACAGCCTTGGCTGGACACTGCTGCTCAACGAACACATATTCCTACGGCAAGGCGGCGACTCCATAGCAGTGATCGGCGTGGAGAACTGGGGCGAGCCTCCATTTCCAACCTACGGCGACCTCGGCAAAGCATATCCCGACGTCAACGACAGCCGGTTCAAGCTGCTGCTCACCCACAACCCAAAGCATTGGGAAAGCATCGTCAGCAAGCAGTCGAACATCGACCTGACGCTGTCGGGCCACACCCACGCAATGCAGATGATGCTGTCGGTGGCAGGCATCAAACTGTCGCCGTCGGTATGGAAATACCAGCACTGGCAGGGACTCAGCAACGAGGACGGCAAAATGCTGTACGTCAACATCGGCACCGGCGAGGTGGGAATACCTATGCGCATCGGCGCCACACCGGAAATTACGGTGTTCACTCTAAAAAGAAAGTAATGGAACCGAACATTTTATCCCATATAGCGTCGCGCACAGGCATCTCCAGCCGACAGATAGCCGCCACAGCCGCCCTGCTCGACAGCGGAGCTACAATTCCGTTTATCAGCCGCTACCGCAAAGAGGCGACAGGCTGTCTTGACGAGACACAGATTCAAGCCATAGCAACCGCCTACGAGGAGGCTGTGGAAACGGAGAAGCGACGCGCATTCATCATCGATGCCATCAACTCACAAGGCAAACTGACAGACGAACTGAAAGCGAAAATCGAGTCGGCGACCGACACAACCACTCTTGAGGACCTATACCTGCCCTACAAGCAGAAACGACGCACACGAGCCGAGATTGCCCGCGAGAAAGGACTTGAACCTCTCGCCAAAATAATCATGGCTCAACGCAACGACCGCATCAGACAAGCGGCAGAACGTTTTGTGGGCAAAGACGTAGCCGACAGCGACACCGCCATAGCCGGCGCCCTCGACATCATCGCCGAATGGGTGGCGGAAAACAATGCCGTGCGGCAGAGCGTGCGCAACACTTTTGCCCGTGAAGCCGTGATTACAGCCAAAGTGGTAAAAGGCAAAGAAGAGGAAGCGTCAAACTTCCAAAACTATTTCGACTTCTCGTCGCCGCTGAAACGCTGCGGCTCCCACCGCCTGCTTGCCATACGCCGAGGTGAGCGCGAAGGACTGCTGAAAGTTGACATCTCCATCGATGGAGAACGCATGACCGAACGCATAGCCAGCCGCATGCTGCACGGCAACGGCGAAGCGTCGCAATTGGTAGAACGGGCCATCACCGACAGCTACAAACGTCTGATAAAGCCTTCTATCGAAAACGAATTCGCCGCATTGTCGAAAGACGATGCCGACGAGAACGCCATATCAATGTTTGCCCAAAACGTTCGCCAGCTGCTCTTTGCACCGCCTTTAGGACACAAGCGCGTGCTTGCCATCGACCCAGGCTACCGCACCGGCTGCAAAGTGGTTTGCCTTGACAGTCAAGGCAACCTCCTGCACAACGACGTGATCTACCCCACACCGCCACGCAACGAAACCGCCATGGCTGCAAAGAAGATTGCCAACCTCATAGAAACATACCGCATCGACGCCATAGCTCTCGGAAACGGAACGGCGAGCCGCGAAACAGAGCGTTTTCTCGGTTCGCTGCGCTACAACCGCGACGTGCGCGTATTTGTTGTCAGCGAGGACGGAGCGTCGATATACTCGGCTTCGAAAGTGGCGCGCGATGAATTTCCCGACAAAGACGTCACTGTGCGCGGAGCGGTGTCGATAGGCCGCCGCCTCATCGACCCTCTTGCCGAATTGGTGAAAATCGAGCCGCGGTCAATCGGTGTAGGGCAATATCAGCACGATGTAAACCAAACAAAACTGAAAAAAGCGCTTGAGTTTACCGTAGAAAGCTGCGTGAACAGCGTTGGCGTCAATCTCAACACCGCATCCAAAGAGCTGCTGACATACGTCTCTGGTGTAGGCACACAGTTGGCGCAGAACATCGTAGACTACCGTGCCGCAAACGGTGATTTCCGCACGCGTCGACAGTTGCTCAACGTGCCGAAACTCGGACCAAAGGCATTCGAGCAGTGTGCTGGATTCCTACGCATCCCCGACGGCGACAATCCGCTTGACAACACAGCAGTCCATCCCGAGAACTATCCACTTGTGGAGCAGATGGCAGCCGACTGCCATTGTTCCGTCGACGACCTCATACGCAACAAAGCCGCCCAAGCAACAATCAACCTCCAGCAATACGCCACAGCCGCACACGGCATGCCGACACTGCTCGACATCATGGCAGAACTCGACAAGCCCGGCCGCGACCCACGCAAAGCAATCAGCGTGATGAAATTCGATGACACCGTCAACACCTTCGACGATCTGCGTGAAGGCTTGGTGCTCAACGGTATTGTCACAAACATCACACAATTCGGAGTGTTTGTCGATATCGGCATCAAAGAAAACGGACTTGTCCACATCTCCGAGCTGTCTGACCACTATGTGTCGACTCCGTCAGACGTGGTGGCCCTGCACCAGCAGTTGCGTGTGCGGATAAAAGCAATCGACACCGAACGACGCCGCATCGCCCTAACCCTCAAAAACGTAGACCAGCAATGAACAAGATTGTAATCTCAATAGGCAGCAACGGCCGTTGTCGCGAGTCAAACGTAGAGCAATGTCTGGAATTTCTCCGACTCCGCTTCTCGGAGGCACGCTTCTCCACTGTCTACAACACGCCAGCCTCCAACGGGCGCGACGCCGACTATCTCAACGTCGTGATGGAAGGCACATGCAGCGACGACTTCGACAAGACAAAATCGCTGCTGAAACTTTATGAGACGACTCACGGGCGCACCCCTGCCTGCAAATTGGCAGGACTAGTGCCTATCGACCTCGATATAGTGATGTGGAACGGAGAAGTGGTGCGCCAGCGCGACTTCAACCAAGACTATTTTCAAATCGGATGGAAGCAACTGCACAAATGACAGTCACCTACATTTTCCACAGCGGTTTTCTTGTGGAAACACCGTCGGCGGTTCTGATTTTTGACTATTTCAAAGATCCCGCCGGAGTGGTCGACAGTCTTGCCGACACAGGCAAGACCGTATATTTCATTGCATCCCACCGCCATCCCGACCATTTCGTGCCACAGATTTTCACCATAGGCAAGCGGTTCGCCAGCCACAAGTTCCTCCTGTCGCACGAAATTGAGAAATGTGCCGCCTACCGCCGCCACGTGCCGAAAACCGACCCGGATTTTCATCCCGTGTTCCTTTACCGCGGCGACACCTTCGACGACGGCACACTGCGACTGCAGGCATTTCCGTCGACCGACATAGGCATCTCGTCGCTTGCCTCCACAGACGGCCTGAAAATATTCCACGCCGGCGACCTCAATCTTTGGCAATGGAAAGACGCAGCGCCGGCAGAGGCCGTAAAAATGGCACGCGGACAGTTTCTCGCCTGCCTGCGCGACATCAAAGCCACCGGAGTGACAAGCATCGATGCCGCAATGTATCCCGTCGACCCACGCCAGGGCAACGGATATGAAGACGGCGCACGAATCTTTGTCGACACTTTCAAAGTGAAACATTTCTTTCCGATGCACTTTTGGGATGACCCGGCGAAAGCCACCGACTTCGCCGCCTACCGCAACGAAACCTTCGGAGAATATCACGCACTTACAGAACCATCAGATAAAGCAATAATAAAATGACAAAGAAAACAAAGACCCTCGTGGGCTTAATTGCTCTTTTCGCCGCCGTGGCCTACGTGGCACTCCCCTACGACATCGACGGCAATTGGTACGGCTACATCGACGATTTCTTCGTTTTTATGGCTGGCTACACATTCTTTATGTCAACACGCAGTAAATCAGTGCGTGCGGCGCAACTTCTGGGAATGACCGCCGGCACATTCTTCATTATAGGCATGCTGTCGCTCATCGCACTCATTATCATCTTCTGACTTCGTTTTCCGAAATTCGAAGATTTTGCGTAAATTTGCATATTGTATTATAATGGAACAGGCATCACTGCATATCTACAAAATTGCGAGAAGCATCATCGTGACGATGCTTCTGGCATTTTTGATTGTCTACACCGCACTCTACGTGGTGTTGTCGGTGCCTGCCGTACAAAACAAAATCCGCACCACCGCCGAGGAGGAATTGTCGAAATTTTTGAAAACCAACGTCACAATAGGCAAGATTGAAATCAATCCCTTGAGCGAGCTTGCTCTTTACGATGTGCGCATTCCCGACCAGCAAGGCGGCAAAATGGTTACAGTAGACAAAATCGGAGCCGGGATGAGTTTGCCGAACCTTGTGTTTTTCCAACGTTTCGTGTTCAACTATGCCGAATTGATAGGTCTTGACGGACGCATCACAAAAGCCACTCCCGACAGCCAGATGAACATCCAGTTCATTATCGACGCGCTGAAACCCAAAGACAAGAACAAACCTCCCACAAAATTCGACGTCAAACTTGACGCCGTTGTGCTTCGCAAAAGCTCATTGTCGTTCGACGTGCTGTCGGAACCAGTCGGCAGCGGGAAGTTTGACAAGAACCACATCCGTCTGCAGAACATCAATAGCGACATCCGCATTCCCGACCTGCGCAACGACTATTTCACGTTCGACATCAGGAGGTTTGCCTTCTCAGAGCACAGCGGATTTCATCTCAACAACCTGACCGCGCTCGTGCATATCGACAAGCGCAACATCACGGCGAAGCGTCTGAAGATAGAGCTGCCTGGCACACGCATCGAGCCTGCCGACATTTCTCTGCATTTCAACGACCTTAAGACTCTCGGCAAAGAAATAAAGCAAATCCCCCTCAGTCTGAAGATTGAGGAAGCCCCCATCACGCTTTCCGACTTCAAAGCCTTCGTGCCGGAACTCGGGAAAGTGACCATGCCTATGTTTCTCACCATCGATGTCAACGGCACGGCAAGCCGTATCAACCTGCGCCGACTAAACATCCACACCGACGGTGAATGGCTGGCTGTCAACACATCGGCATCGGTAACCAACCCCACCGACAAGCACCTGATAAGCATCGACATTCCTTCAATCAAGATGACGACCCACACAACAGACGCAGCCTCCTGGCTTGAACGTGGCGGAATGCTGAAGCACAACGTCGCCGACCTGCTCGCGCGGATGTCGTTTATTGCCGTCGACGGCTCTTTCACATATCATCAGGAGAAAGCCAAATATATAGGCTCCATCAAGACGGGTCTTGGACAGCTTAACACAAACGGTGTGCTGACAACAGGCGAAAGGAAGAATTTCACCGGCCGCCTCAGCTCCGACAATCTGCACCTCGCATCACTGCTTCCCGACAACAAGCTGCTCGGCAACGCGGCGTTTGACGTGAACACTAATATGGAGCTAAGCAACGGCAAACCCATCGGGACGGTGAAGGGTGTTGTGAAATATATCGACTTGAAAGGCTACCGCTACAACGACATCACAGCCGACCTAACGCTCAAGCACGACACGTATCTCGGATCCGTCAAGATCAACGACCCAAATGCCTTTGTCGACATTGCCGGCACTGCCGCAATCAAGGGCAAAGATTCGAAATTTGACATCAAGGCCACCCTTGCCGACATCAATTTCTACAACCTGCACTTGATAAACAAAAACCCCGACCATAAGTTCCGGCTTAACCTCGACGCCTCATTCTCAGGCAACAGTCCCGACAATATGGAAGGCGACATTATGATTTCCGACATCAAGTTCAACGACGACAACGGCCAGGGCGTCGACATCGACCATTTCGACATCTCCGCCCGCAACGCCGAAGGCAGCCGTCGCATACTGACCGTCAATTCCGACCTCGTGAACGGCACAGTTGACGGCGACATCAACTTCGCCGACATCGCGGCGGAAGTGCGCACCATCCTCGGAGAATCGTTTCCTTCACTCATAACCTCCGACGCATACAAGAAATACCGCCGCAAGAGCGATGTGGAAAACAAATTCAACTACCACTTCACGTTTGCCGAAAACAACGAGCTGACGGAGTTTTTCAAACTGCCAATCACAATCGTGCATCCTATCGAACTGACAGGACGCGTGGACACCCCCAACAAGAATCTGACATTAGGACTCAACGCACCATACATCATTCAGAAAAAGAAGGTTATCGAAGGCACAAACCTTGCTCTCAGCGTCGACAACCGCACAAAGATGACAACGCTGAACTTGTCTACGAAGCTCGACAACAAGAACGGCGACATCATATTGCTGCTCAACGGACTGGCGGCAAACGACCGCCTTGACACAGACGTTGAATGGGTGTATGACCGCAAAAAAGACTTCTCTGGCAAAGTCAGCCTGTCCACCCTGTTGCGACGACAAGAAGACACCAAGCAACTGGAAGCCGACATCAACATAAACCCATCGAAATTCGTGGTCAACGACACAGTCTGGGACATTGATGACTCACGCATCCGCATCACCGCCGACAAGAAAATCCATGTCGACAACATCAACGTGAACCGCGACAACCAATTTGTGAAAGCCCACGGCACCGTTTCCGCTCTCGACAGCGACTCCCTGCTGCTGCAGCTGCGCAACATCGACCTTGAATACGTGTTCGAGACGCTGCACATCAACCATGTAGTGTTTGGCGGTCGCGCCACCGGAAATTTCTATGCATCTTCGCTGTTGTCGAAGTCGCCAAAACTCCATACGCCCGACCTTCACGTCAACAACTTCTCATATCACCATGCCCCTCTCGGCGACGCCGACATAGAGAGTCATTGGGACAACGACACCAAAGGCATTTATATCAATGCCGACATCCACCAGAAAAACCAGCGCACCACGTTTGTGCGTGGAGCCGTATATCCCACACGCGACTCGCTCGACTTCAAATTTGACGCCGACCACGTGAACGTGCAGATTATCAAGCCGTTTATGGCTGCATTCTCATCGGATGTAGAAGGCGAGGCAACAGGCCATGCCGAACTCTACGGCACGTTTAAACTCATCAACATGAAAGGCAGGTTGTTTGCCGACCGCTTCCGTCTGAAAATAGACCAGACCAACACATACTATTCCGTGTCTGACTCCATCATTATGGATCCGGGCATAATCCGCGTAAAAAATGCCACCGTGCGCGACGACTACGGCAACACCGCCCTTCTCAATGGTTCGATAACTCATACCTACTTCAAGGAAGCAAACTTCAAGTTTGCCGTAACCAACGTGAACAACATGCTGTGCTACAACACCACATCCAAAGACAACCCTCGCTGGTACGGACGCGTGTTTGGCAACGGAAGCGCCTTTATCGTTGGCAAGCCTGGCGATGTCAGAATCGACGTCAACATGTCGGCGGCTCCAAAATCATCGTTCACATTCGTGGTTTCCGACCAGGAAGAAGCCGGAGAATACACTTTTGTCACGTTCACCGACCGCCGCAAGGCTGAACGCCAAGCCGCCGAGGACGCACAGAAGCCCGACTTCCTGAAGCGTCAGTATAACAATGACAACAAAAACAACTCGAAGACAGCGTTCCACATCAATCTCCTCGTCGACGCCAACCCCAACATCGCCCTCACCCTCGTGATGGACCCGGAGGGTGGCGACCGCATCCGCGCCACAGGCAACGGCAATATGCGCATAGAGTATGACTCAGCCGACGGCATGAAGATGTTTGGCAACTACACAGCTGAGGAAGGCCGCTACAACTTCACGCTGCAGGACATCATTGTGCGCGAGTTCCGCCTCAAGTCAGGCTCGTCGATATCGTTCCACGGCGACCCTATGGCAGCCAGCCTCGACATAGCCGCAACATATTCGGTCAACGCCAATCTTACAGACCTCGACGAGTCGTTTGCCAACGACAAGGACCTCAACCGCACACAAGTGCCGGTCAACGCCCTGCTGAAACTGACGGGAGCCATGTCGCAGCCCGACATCAGCTTCGACCTCGAGTTCCCCACGCTGACCCAAGACGTTTACCGCAAGGTGCGCAGCATCATCAACACCGATGACATGATGACCCAGCAAATGATTTATCTGCTGGCTCTCAACCGCTTCTATACTCCGGAATATATGGCAGCCACCAACCGCAACAACGAGCTGGCGGCAGTGGCTTCGTCGACGCTTTCCAGCCAATTGTCGAGCGTGCTCGGACAACTGAGCGACAATTGGACAATCGCCCCAAACATCTATTCCAGCAAAGGCGACTTCTCCGACACCCAAGTAGAGCTGGCTTTGTCAAGCCATCTGCTCAACAACCGCCTGCTGCTCAACGGCAACTTCGGCTACAGCGACAACTCGATGAACAGCAACAGCTTTATCGGAGACTTCGACGTTGAGTACCTGCTCACAAAGAACGGCAATTTCCGACTGAAGGCATACAACCGCTGCAACGACCAGAACTACTACATCCGCAACGCGCTGACCACCCAAGGCGTCGGCATCATGTTCAAGCACGACTTCAACAACTTATTCCACAAAAAGAGCAAGCCAGAGAAGCAGAAAAAAGACACCGTCCCTGAACGCCGCAATGACAGCATTCCGCCAAAGCGGAATCCCGTTCCAGTAAAATAGTTGTTCGAAAAAACTGAAAATAGCCTTTGCACTGCTACATTTTTGACGTAACTTTGCATCTCAGAAAACAGATATATAAAAAAGGATGCTGAAACGACTGTTTGCCATATTGCTGCTTGTCGTAGCAACCGGAACAATTCCGGCTGCATCCCAGTCGCGCTACGCCTGGAAAGACACTTATGTGACAACGTCGATGAACCCCGTAAACAATCCCCGCGCCAACGACGGCATTGAAGTGTACACCCGCCCGGGGGCGTTGATTGTGCGATGTCCGGAGCGCACGAATGTGATTGTTATGACCATCCTCGGTCAGACCATCTCAAAAGCCACAATAAATGCCGGTACACACGAACTGCGTATCGGCACTCACGGAATCTATATTCTTAAACTTGGCGACACCACTGTGCGCGTCGCCCTATAACAACAATCACTCTACAAATTGCACTTTCGCCGCATCGCGCGGCTTTGCCTCAGGTTTCTCATCGGGATACCCCACAGCAATTGCATAGAGCAGCGTGTATCCTTCCGGGAGATTAAGCCGCTCGACATACGGCTTCGCATCGGCATTGCCATTCATAAACGCCACCGGACCGCCAAGACAGCACGTGCCGAGTCCCATCGACTGCGCAGCGAGAATCATGTTCTCGCCAAGCAGTCCACAGTCCAACTGCCCGCTTCCATCAGCCGGCGAGGCTATGAATATCACCGCAGGAGCGTTGCGGAACATATTCTTGAACGATGCGTCGTCGGCCATCCGCGGATTTGCCTTGCGGAAAACGCCGGTTATCCCGTCGATATATTCCCGGCTGTCGACCACACGCACCTGCCACGGCTGTTTGTTCATTCCACTCGGAGCGTTGATGCCGCACTCCACGATTTTCTGCAATTTGCATCGCTCCACAGGCATATCCTTATACATTCTGACGCTGCGACGCGCCATTATCGTTTCTATCACCAGATTGCCGCCCTGACGGCAGCGGCAGCACTGCTCCCCGGCATAGACATCAGCCACCGCCAGCAAAGCCATTCCCAATATAGCAGATTTGATTGGATTCATATCATATTTTTTTATTTGTTTGTATTTCCAGAAACAAATTGGTTAATTCTCGCCTCCAGGTCGGTCGAGCTCAGGCGCAACGACAGTTTGCCACCACAAGCCACCGAGATGTTGCCCGTTTCCTCCGACACGATTATCGCCATCGCATCGGTCGACTGCGAGATGCCGAGAGCCGAGCGGTGACGCAGTCCGAGCTGACGCGGCACGTTGGAATCGTGCGACACAGGCAAGATGCATCCTGCCGCCTTTATGCGTCCGCCAGCCACAATCATCGCCCCGTCGTGAAGCGGACTGTTCTTGAAAAATATGTTTTCGATAAGCCGTCCGTTCACCTCCGCGTCGATAATGTCGCCAGACTTCTCGTAGCTGTCAAGCGGCACAACACCTTTTATAACAATCAGCGCACCAGTTTTCGACTTCGACATGTTGAGACAGGCGTAGACAATCGGCAGAATCCAAGAAGCCTGCGGCTTCTCGTCGGTCTGACGGCGGCGAAACAGATTGTGGACAAATCTCCAACGCTGATGCGATCCGATTTCCACAAGAAACCGCTTAATCTGGTCTTGAAACAGGATTACAAGAATCAGCAAGCCTATGTTCATAAACTTGTCGAGTATGCGCCCCGTAAGCTCCATTTTCAAGAACACCGAAGCCACAAACCACACAATAATGAATGCCAGCACCCCGAGAAAAATGCTCAGCGTGCCCGACTCCTTCATAATCTTATAGATATAGAACAGCAGCGTCGCTACGATCAGAATATCTATAATGTCCTTTATTCCTATCAGTCCGAACAGTTCCATTGTTCCTATTTATTACTCATTTGGAAAAGTCTTGCAAAAAATCTCCACAGCCTCGCGAGCCGCCTTTACATCATGTACACGCAGGATGCTCGCCCCCTGCATAAGAGCGATGGTGTTGATGGCGGTGGTTCCGTTCAACGCCTCTTCAGGAGTAGTGCCGAACAATTTGTATATCATCGACTTGCGCGACACGCCCACAAGCAACGGCAATCCCGTTTCCAGGAAAGCGTCCATCCTGCTGAGCAGCTCATAGTTCTGGTCGAGCGTCTTGCTGAATCCGAATCCCGGATCGAGGATTATGTCGCATATTCCCGCCTGCTGCGCCTCGTTGATTTTTCTGCAGAAATATTGCAATATGTCAGCCACAACGTCGTCATAGTCGCACAGCGACGTCATCGTGTGCGGATTTCCGCGCATGTGCATCATTATGTATGCCGCTTTCACACGTCCCACCGTGGCAATCATATCCGGATCAAGTCCGCCAGCCGCGATGTCATTAATAATCTCCACGCCCCACTCCCCGACGCACCGTTCAGCCACCGAGGCACGAAACGTGTCGACCGACACCGGAATCTGCGGAGCCACTTCCCTGACAATGCGCAGACCCTCCTCCACACGGCGATACTCCTCATCGGCAGGCACATCGTCGGCATTCTGACGCGAAGAATATCCGCCAATATCGATGATGTCAGCCCCCTCTTCCACCATTTGCCTCACCCTCTGGCTTATCGCCTCCTTCTGCGGGCATCTGCTTCCAGAGAAAAACGAATCGGGCGTAGTGTTGAGGATAGCCATCACAAGCGGTTTGTCGACCATGGTCAGCCGTCCGCCCAAATTCAATGTATATGGTTTGAATCTTTGCATTTTCATCAGTCTTTGTTGTCTCTGATGCGAAGATAGTGCATTAATTCACCAATTCAAAACACCGGAAGTTAAAAAAAACGATTGAGCGCAAAAACCACCGTTATGAAGGCAAAATGGACATATAAACAGTTATTGATAATAATTTTACAGATACAGAAGAAAATCAAGATGTAATGATTTGTTACCACGACCATAAACAAGCATTATCATAAGCATTAGAAGAAGCCTTGTCTGGAGAGCAGACAGGGCTTCTTCATTGCGCCTGCCACGCAAGCGCCACTATTCGAAAAATAATTTATTGGCGAATGCCGCAAGTATCATCAGGGGCGCAACGATGCGCACAAACCAGAAAAACAGCGGCGCATACCGGAATTTCACCGTCCCTTCATTACTGACTTCCTTGAAGAAAAACCTTTTCGGCAGCCCATAGCCCACATACAGGCACACACCTACCGCCGCCACCGGCAACAGAATGTTGGACGTGAAATAATCAAGGAAGTCGAATATCGTCATGCCAAACAACTGCACTCCCGACCACGGACCGAGCGACAACGCGCACACCGTGCTGAACACGAGCATCGGCAACAGCGTCAGCAAGCACGCCTTACGCCGTGGCATGCGGAACGTCTGCGTCAAATAGGCTATCGGCACTTCCGCTATCGACACCGTAGATGTCAGCGCCGCCACAACAAGCAGTCCGAAGAACAACACAGCCCACAACTGCGGCAACGGGAGTTCCATAAAAATCTGCGGCAGCGTGACAAAAATCAACGTTGTGCCCTGCGTCGAGCCTTCGATGCCGAACGATTTCACAGCGGGGAAAATGATGAGTCCCATCAACACTGCCACCATAAACACAAGCATAGACACCGTAGTAGCCGTGCGCGGCAAGTTGGTCGACTTGGGAAAATAAGAAGAATATGTCACCAGAATGCCCATGCCGAGGCTCAGCGAGAAGAAAGCCTGTCCCACAGCGCTTATCAGCACACCGCCGTCAAGCTTCGACCAGTCTGGACGCAGGAAATACTCCACACCGTCGATCGCATCCGGTAAATTGAGCGACACAACGCAGAACACGAGCAGAATGACAAACAGCAAAGGCATCAGCGTGTTGGCCATCCGCTCTATTCCCTTCTGCACACCGCGCATCAACACCAATAGATTGACAACAATCATCACCGCCGTCCAAAACACCGGCTGCCATCCCTCGGCAAGCGAATGCCGCATTATCGCCTGAAACGCCTCCGGCTCGGCAGCACCGCTACCAACACCATCAAAAAGCGCACCGCTGAGCGACATCCACAAATATTGCAGAGTCCATCCGGCAACCACCATATAATACATCATTATCAAGTAGGGAGCAAGCACACTTATCACCCCGACAATCCACCACGGACGCCGAGGCGTCAGTTTGCGGTAGGCGCCGATAGCGTCACTGCCGCTGCCGCGTCCCACAGAAAACTCGGCAAGCATCACCGGTATGCCCACAAGAAGCACGCACAGCAAGTAGGTAATCAAAAACACAGAACCGCCGTTTGACTGCACCTCGTTGGGAAACCGCCAAACCGTGCCAAGACCGACTGCCGACCCAACGGTAGCCGCAATAACTCCCAGCTTAGAAGTAAATGTCGCTTTCTGACTCATCATTCCAATTTTTGAAAATTTCGTGCAAATTTACGACATTTTACCGAGAATATGAAATTATTCCAAGCAATCTGCTTGCAATCCGTAGCAAAACAACACTAAAAAGGCTTGCGATATTTATCCGGCGCGCTGTCGTCGATGATGCTCAGATAGCTGGCATAGCGCGACTCGCTGATGCGGTGTTCCTCAAGAGCCCGCTTCACGGCGCATCCCGGTTCATGGATATGCGTGCAATTGTTGTATTTGCAATCGGCAGACTCACGGAATATTTCTGGAAAATAGTGTGCCACCTCCTCCACGTTGAAGTCAATCGTGCCAAAGCCCTTCACTCCAGGAGTGTCGATGATATACCCCCCGGCATCGTAGGCCAGCGGATACATTTCAGAGAATGTGGTGGTGTGCATACCCGTCTGATGCGCTTCGGAAATTGCGGCTGTTTTCAAGTCGAGCCCCGGAATCAGTCTGTTGATGAGCGTCGACTTTCCCACGCCCGAGTTGCCAGAGAAGAGCGTCACCTTTCCTTCAAGCATAGCCCTCAGCCCGTCGATGCCCTCGCCCGTTTCAGCCGACACACGCCTCACCTCATAGCCAATGCTCTCATAGAGATAAGCAAACGAGTCGACAAATTCCAGCCATTCCTCGTCGAGAGCGTCAATCTTGTTGACCACAATCACCACCGGCACCCGATAAGCCTCGGCTGTGGCAAGGAAACGGTCAATAAACACAGTGGCAGTCATCGGCGCTGCAAACGTAACCACAAGAAACGCCTGGTCGAGGTTGGACGCGATGATATGCGACTCCTTCGACAAATTTGACGCACGGCGGATAATATAGTTTCTGCGAGGCGTTATCGCAGTGATAAACCCCGTGCCGTCAGCGTTTTCAGCCACAGTCACACGGTCGCCGACAGCCACAGGGTTAGTGGTGCGGATGCCCTTCAAGCGGAAGTTACCCTTGATTTTGCAATTCACCATTTTATTGTCGCCGTCGGTCTTTACAACATACCAACTTCCCGTATTTTTTACTACCAGTCCTTCCATAGAGTACAAAGATAGTGCAAATCGAATGCAAAACGGCAAATTTATTTGCATGATTTGCTAAGATGCAGCCTATCTTATTCAAAAAAAGCACAAGAAAAAGCGCGAAAAAAACCGAATATGATAAAAAAGCAGGATTTTATGCTATAAAGCAATATTTTTCGGCAACAAAATTACATTTTTTAATTTTTATTATTACCTTTGCATCGAAAACATATTAATTCTTATTATTATGAACATTGAAACTATTGGCTCATGGGCAGGTTTGGTGTGGAACGCACTCAACGATGCCGAGTCGTTGAACATCAAGCAATTGAAAAAAGCGACAAAACTTAAAGAGAAAGAACTTTACGCAGCCTTTGGCTGGTTGGGTCGCGAAGGGAAATTGAACATTACTGAGGTTGAAGGCGAAATTGTTGTTGCGCTCAACAAGTAATCTACGGTTCGTACTGACGCTGTCAGAACAATAAAAAAAGAAGGTCGGTCCGGTCTTATTCGGGCAGTCCTTCCTTTTGTTTTATTTAGGCAAAAATCGTAACTTTGCACCATCCCTAACTAAAATCTACAAATATGACAAAAATTGGATCTGTAATGACTCCCGTGGGCAAAAAAGCCCTGCTGCTCGGAAGCGGCGAACTCGGAAAAGAAGTGGCAATCGAACTTCAACGCTACGGTGTGGAAGTAGTGGCATGCGACAAATATGCCAACGCACCGGCAATGCAGGTGGCCCACCGCTCACACGTGTTCAGCATGCTCGACGCAGAGACTCTTGAGAAAGTGGTCCGCGAGGAGAAGCCCGACCATATCATCCCCGAAATCGAGGCGATAGCAACACCCAAACTACTTGAATTGGAAAAAGACGGCTTCCACGTCACCCCGACCGCCCGCGCCGCATGGCTCACAATGAACCGCGAGGGCATCCGCCGCCTTGCCGCCGAAGAGCTCGGCGTCAAAACGTCGCCCTACCGCTTTGCCTCTACAAAAGAAGAATTTCTCAAGGCTGTCGAGGAAGTGGGCATTCCTTGCGTAGTGAAGCCCGTGATGAGCTCTTCAGGCCACGGACAAAGCACAATAAAAAATGCCGCACAGACAGAAGAAGCGTGGACAATAGCCCAGGAAGGCGGACGCGCCGGCGCTGGACGCGTGATTGTGGAAGGCTTCGTGAAGTTTGACTATGAGATAACGCTGCTCACCGTGCGCAGCTGCTGCGGCACCACATTCTGCCAACCGATAGGCCACATACAGGAGAATGGCGACTACCGCTATTCATGGCAGCCACAAGCAATGGCTCCAGCAGCACTTGCAAAAGCCCAGGAGATAGCCAAGAAAGTCACCGACGCGCTTGGAGGCTACGGCATCTTCGGTGTGGAGATGTTTATCCAAGGCGACGATGTGATTTTCAGTGAGGTGTCACCTCGTCCGCACGACACCGGTATGGTGACAATGATTTCGCAAGACATGAGTGAGTTTGCCCTTCACGCACGCGCATTGCTCGGACTTCCGGTACCTGAAATTCGCTTCTATGGTCCATCGGCGTCGAGAGCCGTCGTGGTTGAAGGCGACACCGACAAAGTGGTGTTCGGAAACCTTGAGAAGGCACTCGCCGAGCCTGGAGTTCAAATCCGCATTTTCGGCAAGCCGGAGGTTGTGGGCCACCGCCGCATGGCTGTGATCCTCGCCACAGCCGACACCGTCGAGGAGGCTCGCAAAAAAGCCGATCGTGCATACGATGCCCTGACCATCGAAACCCTGCCTCGATAGGCTTAGCAACAACACTACGACACAAGGCGCACCGCAAAAGCGATGCGCTTTTCTTTTCTCCGGATGTTCCTCTGACGCGATTTCAACTCAAAAAAATGTTCCTTTGACGCAATCTTCAGCACAAACCAATAGAAGCCAACATCTTACCATTTTTGCACATTCGCATTTTTTAACATTTATAAAACCGCACCAACACTGCCGGAATGGTAATTTTGTCATCAAAAAAATCAATCCAACCAAACTCTTCATTCAAAAAATGAGAACAAGCAACCTGCATTTTCTGATTATTACTCTTGCCTGCATATTATTTGCCTGCAAAGACAACAACGACATCGAGCCGGATGCCAACGACGCATTTGTGGGCTCACAACGTCTGATAACGCTCAGCTCGGAAATGGACAAATTCTCAGGAACCGACTTTGAATGCGTAATCAAAGCCGAGGACGGCACAATATTCCGCCGCCGTGGCAACCACATGCGTTCTGGAAACACATCGCTGCTCACGCTCGACACCGGACTGCGCACAGGCACCTACCGCCTGCTCGCACTTGAAGTGCCTACAATCGAAAACGGCACCGACACCGTATGGACCGACTACGGACTCGGATGCCGCGTGCGCATTTCCGCCGAAAACCATTCCGCCACGGTGCTCGACACGTTCAATTCGGAATTTGAACTTGTTGGCGACGGCTCGGAAACCGATCCTTTTATCATTTCAAGCGCCGAGCACCTGTGGCGTCTGCGCGACTTCACCAACAGCGACGAAAACAACACCAAACTGACTGGGAAAACCCATTTCCGTCAGGAATGCGACTTGCGCATGCGCGACATCTGCACGTCGAGCGACCGCAAATTCGGCTGGCTTCCGATAGGTTCAATCCCTGAGAATCCGTTCCGCGGCATCTATGACGGCAACGGCTACAAAATCACAGGATTGTGGATTCACAGACCCAACTCCCCCGGCATCGGTCTGTTCGGATTTATCGACCAGGCGAAGATAAGCAACCTCACCGTACAGAACCCCGACATTGAAGGCAACTATGCCGTAGGCGCACTTGTGGGCGGCACATCGGCACCCGGCGACAAGCGAGGCAGCTCGGCGCTTCACGGATGCACAGTGGAAGGTGGCTCTGTCAGCGCGCCGACAGGCAGCGTGGCAGTGGGCGGACTTATCGGCGTGGTCGACCGCAAAGGCTTTCTGTCGGTCGACAGCTGCTATAACAACAATACGCGCGTCAGCGGCGACTATGCCGTGGGCGGACTTGTAGGCGCCGGCACACTCTACTCCACCATCAACGCTCTTGCCTGCAACAACCACAGCCGCATCACGGCGCGCTACAGCGGTGCTGGAGGCATCGTCGGCTCTGTCGACTCGCTGTTCGTTTCAGGCTGCCGCAACATGTCAGCCATCACAGGCGGCACGGCGGCGATGAGCGGCACGACCGACAACGGAGGAATCGGCGCCGGAGGCATCGCCGGAGGCACAGGTGTGGCTTTCATCTACTCATCATTCAACGAAGGTAAAATCGAGGGAGCCATAGGCGTGGGCGGCATCATCGGCAGCACCCGCATCGGCAAAGCCGGTGGCAATCTGGGAGGCGAACTGCTCTACAACAACGTTCTTGCCAAGGATTGCGGCAACGTTGCCGCAGTCAGCGGACGCACGTCGGTAGGCGGCATCTGCGGAGAGGCGCAATTCGGCGGTTACGAAGTGGTCAACACGGGAGCCGTCAGCGCCACCGACAACCAGTCGACACTTGGCGGCATCGTCGGCAACACGTCGATAGCCGTAATCTACAACGTTGTCAACCAAGGCACCGTGACAGCTGCCAAAGCCGAGTCGTCAGGCGGCATTGTTGGAAAGACGAGCTTCGGCGCACTGTTCGGATGCCAGAACTTCGGCACACTCAATGTTACGTCGACCTACACCGGCGGCATTGCCGGCTGGGTAGGCAACTACACCGTGGCCAACTACTGCTTCAACGGCGGAACAATCAACGATTCAGGCAACCGCTCCACCGGTGGAATCATCGGCGAGGCAGGCGACGCCCGCGAATGGACAGGAATGGACATTGCCGGATGTGTTGTCGGCGCGGCAGAAATAGTAATGGGAATAGCGGGTCCAGCAATTTCAGTAATCGGCAAAACATTGACCGACGGTGTGATGAAAGGCTCAAAGGCTTTCGAAGAATTCCTGCACGTGCTCCATATCGGAGAAGCCACCATCGACTGGTCGTTGATAGCCTACGACCAAATCGTCTACGGAATCGGCATCTATGACATCATCACCGAGAAAGAGCTCGACGAGATGCAGACCAATCTTGAGGCTACGGCAGGCGGAATCAGCAGCGAAGTGAAGTCGCGGATACAAGCAATCCAAGCAGGATACACGGTCGACGCCTCAAGCCTTCCCTCTGGCATCGACGGCTCGACAATAAGCAGCTACATCAACAACCACAACACTGTGATGAAATTTTTTGAGGCGTCGGACGACAACAACTCCACCGTATACTACAATATGAACCGTACACGCGAGGATCGCGTAAAGCATATCGAATCACAGCGTGAGGTAACGGAGATTATCACCAAATCGATAGCGGGAGCCTGCATCGCTGTGGGAACAGTTGCAGCCGTTGTGTCTGCATTCGCCACCGGAGGCAGCACGCTTGCAATTGCCGCCGGCATTATCGGTCCGGTAGCCACCGTTATCGGCGGAGCGAACGCCATCTTTGAATGTGCCACCAACTTTACGGTGAATGCCATCGTCGTCAAGCAATGCACCAACGTCGGAACGGTGAATGCACCATCGGCAGACTACCCCGCCGGCATCATCGGCTATATGCAGCAATACTGCATGGCCACCGACTGTCTGAACGCCGGCAAGTTCGGTCCAACCAATAAAAAGCACTCCGGCGGAATCACAAGCTACGCCAGCGCGGAGTCGGTGGTAGAACGGAATGTGTCGATAGGCACCAATTGGCATAGCCCGATAGTGGCAAGTAGCAAATCGTCATTCTCCCACGACGACAACATCTACTACATCGGCAGCTCGTTCGACATTTATGGAGGATACGAAACCGGCGCTACGCTCGACGACCTTCACAACAAAGCATTTTTTAAAGTCTTGCTGAACACAGACGGCGCTATGCCGCTATGGCAGGTGGCAGACAAGCAGGGCTCGTTCCCTATCCCATACCATTCCGAGATGGAAACCCCGAAGAACTAACATTTCATAAATCATAACAACATGAGAATAAAGAGCATACTTATCAGCATAGTGATAGCAGCAACCGCCGGAATGTGGTGTGCCTGCAACGACGACCTCGACCTTGGCGTCAACGATGCCAAACTGGAAAAGGTGGAAGGCTTCCGTATAAGCAAATTCACGACCGACCGCCTAAACTGGGCTATTGACAACGGTGCCGACATACGCATCGTATTCCATTCGAACGCCGACGACGCGTTGTATGAATTCAGCATGACCGTCGACAACAGCGGAAGCAAACCTGTCTACGCCATCCACATCCCGGAAAAGCAGACAATCCCCGACGGCGAATATGACGCACTTGCCTTCCTCGGCAACGGCAAAGCCATCTGTCCGCGCATGAAGTTCAAAATCCTCAAGGAGATTGTCGAAGAGATACAGGCGCGCGAAGGAAAATTCCGTCTGCCCGGCCACGGCACACAGGAAAAACCTTACATAATCGGCTCCAAAGAAGCGTTCAACGAGTTTGAAATCGGACTTTGCGAAGACGGCAACTCAAAGGGTTTCGGACTGTTTTTCGAGCAGACCGCCTCGTTCGACGTGCCGCCGCGCAGCCAGATTATCACCGGCACATATCATGCCTGCGAATCGTTTGCCGGCAACTATCAAGGCAACGGCTTCACTTTGACCGTGCCCTACACCGGAAGCACATCCGAGCCTAACGACTGCGAGATTGGTCTGTTCAAGGAACTCGTTGGCGGCGCCGTGATCCACAACCTCACCATCAACGCCATGATTCAGGGCGTCCACTCAAACGGCGGAGCACTTGCCGGAAAATCATCGGGCAAGGTAATGATTGACAGTGTAAACATCGAGGGCTCAATCAATGCCCAGAACCGCTACAACATAGGCGGCATCATCGGCTACGCCACCGGCGAGCTTACGATTTCCAACTCGAGCATCATGGCATTTGTAGCCGGAGAGGATGCCATTGGCGGCGCTGTGGGACTGTTCAAGGACGGGTCGCTGACAATCAGCAAATTCTACAATGCCAAAGTGGATAAAAACAAGCGGGGCGATGAAAGCCGCAGCTACATGCCTTTCTCCGTCACGGCATCGGCAAACAATGCCGGCGGACTGGTTGGTCGCGTGGACGGCTCAACAACCAACATAAGCATCTCCGACGTGACGATGGTGCGCTCCGTGCAGGCAGAAGATGGCAATCTGAAGGCAGTGTCGGTTGTCGGCGAGAACGCCGGCGGACTCATCGGCGGACTGTTCAACTTCAAGTCGTGCCAATTCAGAAACGTGTCGCTCAATTTTCCTGTCTACGGAGGCGACTCCACAGGCGGTCTTGCCGGCTACACCAGCATGGGCGGCGACATGTCGATTGAGAATTGCAGATTCTTTTCAGTGGCAAGCGGCAACAACAGTGTCGGCGGACTTTTCGGCACCGTCAGAGGCCACAGCCACAGCATTGCCGTTGAAGGTTCCGACGACGGAACGTCAGTGAAGCAGGATGCCAACTCATTGGTCAAAATTTCAGGCAAACTCAATGTAGGAGGATTTGCCGGCCACATCGACGACACCAAACTCACAGGCAAAAGAATCTATATCAACGCCCCGGTATCCGCCACCGACACCAATGCAGGTTGCGCCATCGGCAATGTGACCAATGCCACCGTGAATCTGAGTCTGTTCAACATCTCCAAATATGCCAAAGCCACCGGTCCGCAAAACATCGGAGGCATGGTTGGCAGCGCCGACAACTCAACGCTGACAGGCAGTCTGAACATCGGCACTTTGTCAAACTACACTTCCATCCCGAAAGCAAGCACCTTCACGCCGACATTCTCCGGATTTGCCGGCACATCGGGCATCACGAAAAACGTCGGCGGCATCGTTGGTTACATAAAGAACTCTTTTGTCACCAATTTATGCTTTGCAGGTACAGTTGAAGGCTGCAACAACGTGGGCGGCATCATCGGTCTTGCCGACAACATAGACAAAGGTTATGTGCGTGGCTGCGTCAACAATTCGCCGAAAATCGACAATAAGATTTCCGACAGCACAGGCGGCATCATCGGACGCCTCAACCAATTCGACTGCGCCACCTGCGAGAATCTCATCAACTATGGCGAAATCTCGGGAACCAACTACACCGGCGGAATCATAGGCGATATCCACGAAGAAGGAAAGGCTAAAAATTTCTATCTGAAAAATGCAGTCAACGTGGGCAAAGTCACCGGAACCGGCCAAGTGGGAGGCTGCGTGGGCCACTATTGGGCCAGCGGCATTTTGAATCTTGGCATTGAGACAATCCACTACATCCTATACTGCGCCAACTATGGCGAAGTCAACGGCTCAAACGGAGGCAACGTCGGCGGCATCATCGGATATTTCAACGCTCGCAAAGCCGTAGTGAGCCACAGCGCGAACCACGGCAAAGTCTACGGCAGCGGCAACGACGTAAAGGTGGGAGGCATCGCCGGACGCATGGGCTCAAACGACGAGGCTGGAACAGCATTGCCCAACAATATGGAGCTGTCCTACTCGTGCAACTTCGGCGAGGTGGGCAGCAACACCGGCAATGCCAACGTAGGCGGCCTGTTGGGATGGCAGGAGCAAGGATCGCCGGATGACGAGACCCACTATATGCTCCACAACTGCTACAACATGGGCATCGTGCCAACCAACCAGGATTCCGACAATGGCGGCGTGCTGGGCTGCATCGACCATCTGGGCGAAGTGCAGAATTGCTACAACGCCAAGAAGGTGTCGCATGGCAATGGAATAATAGGCACGCACAAGGGCGGAAGCATCTTCTACCACCACAACCTATATGTGCTCGAGGATTCAGGTAAATACTGGTGTGCCGACAAATTCAAGGAAAGCGACAAGTCGAAAGAGTCAACCTACAAGGGTTTCGACTTCAAATCCGTATGGGCCGTTTCCACAAGCACCAACAACGGATTCCCGTACCTAAGAGACTGCCCGTATCAATTCAAGAAATTGGAATAAAATCCATTTTCATTCCGTGGTCAGCGACGACACCGGAGAGGTATTAAAAAACAACAGCGGCGACAGAGTATCTTCTGCCGCCGCCGTTGTTTATCAAGTCTGGCTAAAACATTTTTTCAGGATATTCGCCCGACGCGTGCAGCTCGGCGAATTTAGCCACCACTACCGGGCGGTCGTTGGCGTAAGTCACACCAAACCATTTCGATGTGGTTTTAAGCACACGCACTGTTGCCAAGCCACTGTTTATCATTTGGTTTACTACCGACGGGATAAAATATTCAGCCTTCGGCTTATCAATGTTCTCCTTCAGAAATTCCACAAACGCCTTCTCGCTGTAGTCGAAGTAGTCGGTCGTGAATCCCCACATGTTCATCGACACCGGAGTCTCAGGCGCGAGTTTCTGCTTGTTGCCGTTCTCATCGGTAAACTCGATAGTTCCGTCAGCAGCATATCCGATGTCGGTACGCTCCACGACAGTGTCGAGGAATCCGTTCTTCTCATGGCACACACCACGCGACACCGTTCCGCCTTCCGACATCGTGTTGCCCACTTGGAACGCCACCATGCAATAGTCGCCCTTGCGGTCGCGCGGACGAGATAGCTCGGCAGCCATCACCTCAAACGTGTTGCGGCCGTAGAAATCATCGGCGTTGATAACAGCAAACGGCTCCTTGATGGCATCCTTGCCCATCAGCACAGCGTGGTTTGTGCCCCACGGTTTTGTGCGTCCTTCCGGACAAGTGAATCCCTCAGGGAGAGCGTCGGTCGACTGGAACACCACCTCGACAGGTATGTGTCCCTCGTATTTGGAAAGGATTTTCGAGCGGAAATCGTCTTCAAAATCTTTACGAATCACAAATACAACCTTACCAAATCCACTGCGTATTGCATCATAGATGGAGTAATCCATAATTGTTTCCCCGTGAGGTCCAAGACCGTCCAATTGCTTCAACCCTCCATAACGGCTGCCCATTCCGGCAGCGAGAACAAAAAGTGTTGGTTTCATTTTTCTAAATCTTTACTTTTAAACATGTATCTTATAGTCTGTCTGTACTCTTCACCCGGATTCAGCCGTTGCGACGGGAATCCAGGATGATTTGGCGCGTCGGGAAACCCCTGACACTCAATTGCCACAGCATCGTAATCCTTGTAGGCGGCACCGTCCTTGCCTTCCGGACTTGAGCACGTAAGCCAATTTCCGGTGTAGACCTGCACAGCCGGCAACGTCGACTCCACCTCGAGGACACGTCCGCGAGCCATCGGCGATTCCAATCTTGCCACCGTCGACAATTTTCCCGGCTGCCATCCGTCAACAGCCCAGCAATGGTCGTAGCCTTTGCCGTAGGCAAGCGGTTGGAAGTCGGCATTGATGTCGCGCCCGAGCGTCTTCTGCTGAATGAAATCCATCGGAGTGCCTTTCACGTCGGCCAATTCGCCGGTAGGCGCCAGCGAAGAGTCGGTCACGAGATAGCGCGACGCGTTCAGCTGCAGCTTGTGGTTCAACACGCTTCCGCTGTTGTGGCCGTCAAGATTGAAATAGCAGTGGTTTGTCAGATTGAGCACCGTAGGGCGGTCGGTAGTGGCAACGATGTCGAGACACAGCCCGCACGACGGCATCCACGTGTAAAGCGCCTTGACTGTCAGCGTTCCAGGATAGCCATGGTCGCCGTCATCGCTCGTGAGCGAAAACTCCACGGCATTGTCGCCCACCGTGCGGCTCTTCCATATTCTGTGGGCAAAGCCCTCACGTCCGCCGTGCAAGGCGTTCGGACCGCAGTTGCATTCAAGATGGTACTCATTGCCGTCAATCGAAAACACCCCACGGGCAATGCGGTTGGCATAGCGCCCTATAAACTTTCCGGCATTAGGATCGTCGTGGCAATATGCCTCAGCCGACGGATAGCCGATGACCACATCCCTATACTCGCCGTTCCCGTCAGGGACCGACAAAGCCACAACACCGGCACCCAGCGCCGACAGCACCACCGAGCCGCACTCATCATCGCAGATGGTGAAATACGCCACCTCTCCGAGCGAAGTCATATAGATGTCTTTTTTTATTGTTGTTGCCATTGTCGTATGATTCCGATTTTGCAAAATTCGGATTTTTCTGCGAGAATGGCAATTATTATCGGCACAAAAATATAAAAAGAGAGTGCGGCAGGGAATTTCCGCACTCTAAGCAGACTGATTACTTACCAAATTCGTGATTAATCTCGGAGGCTTCACAGCCGCCTTTTCTATCTTTTTTCTATTTTTTCACCCAATTGTCGACATACTCCTGCGACACGCCGTTCAGCATCCGTCAGTCGCTGAAATCCACATCGTGGTATGTCAAAAATCGGTTCATTCCTTATCTCAATTTATCGTATTCCTCATCAGTGACTGGTTCAAGCCATTCGTTTGAAGCCCCGTCAGCCGGGACAGCGATTGCAATATGCTGAAACCACGAGTCGGCTGCAGCACCGTGCCAATGCTTCACCTCGGCAGGAATATTGACCACGTCGCCCTGATGCAAGCGCCGCGCAGGCTTTCCCCACTCTTGATACCATCCTTCACCGCCCACACAAATCAACACCTGTGCACCACGGTGATGCACGTGCCAATTGTTTCGGCAACGCGGTTCGAAAGTCACGTTGCTCATCGGCAGTCCCTCACTGAGAAGCGGCGCAATATAACTGTTGCCGATGAAATATTTTGCATATTCCGTGTTTGGCTCACCTGTCGGAAACACCTGATGCTCTATTGGTCTGCCTTCAACAAACACCTCACCAAACTCCTCCGCCACAGCTTTCGCCGCACGGAAAGCCTCCATACGCCCCACTTTTTGCTCAAGCACCTCCGGGATGGCACGCAGTTGTCTGTCAGTAACCCCCATCCGTCGCGCGCCAGCCACGTGCGCCTTCAACTGCGGCTCCACGCCATCGATTGCCGACAAAGCCGCCACAGTTACAATCTCCCGTTCGGAGTAGGTCAACACGTCGCGTGCGAAAATGTCGCCAAACAAATGCGCTTTAAGATAATAGTCAACAGCAGGAGCAAAAGCGTAGTCAAACGGCTTTCCACTCATCCGAGTCTGCACCACGGCGCCTTGTTTCAAAGCGTCGTAATCATCAGGCAACGGCGAGGCGTCGCAGCCCACCTCCACGCTCCTGTTTTTTTTTCTGCGCTCAGCCACTACTTTCTGCAACGAGGCAAGCGCATTAAGGCTGCGCGGGAAACCCGTATAAGCATACAGCTGCGACAACGTTTCTTTCGCCTCGTTGACGGTCAGCACACCTCTTTCGAAAGCGTCGTCAAGAATTCTCTCCAACGTTTTTTGGTCATCTTTTGCCTCGCATGCCGCGACGGCAACAAGTGCCTGTTGCTTTTGATTCAATGTTTCGTTCATCGTCTTTTCTGTTTTTCCCGACAGCACGCCGACAACCATCAGCGCCGCCAGAATTATTTTTGTCTTCATATATGCAAAATTACACTTTGAGCAGCAACCATTTATTACCAGAATCACGGATTTGACAACACATTTTGCAGAATTGCCCAAAACTTTTCTCAACATTCATTGTTTATACAATAAAATCATACTAACTTACATCAAAAACCTGAATATTATGAAGAAGTTTTTCATCGCTACAATTCTTGCAGTCGCTGCCGTTCTTCCGGCATCAGCACAAGTACGTTCGCTCGATATGAAAGCAAACCTCCGCAGCGATTTCGGCCTTGGCATCGGAGTGACATTCCAGCTGCCGCGCAACTTTGAGTTCGCCCCGTCGCTCAACTATTATTTCAACGACAGCAACACGCTGACCATCGACGGCGACTTCCGCTATCGCTTCGAGCTGCCACGCAACTTCTCGCTCTACCCAATCCTCGGTCCGGTGTTCTTCCACGCCGACGACTACAACAAGCTGGGTGTCGACATCGGTCTTGGATTCGCATACGACATCAATTCACACTGGGCTATCGGAGCTGAAGGCAAATACCAATATGTCGACGATTGGGACGATGCGTATCTGTCGTTCTGCGCTTCTTACAAATTCTAAGACATAATGAAAATCTGCATTTTAGACGGATATTCCCTCAACCCGGGCGACCTCGATTGGTCGCCCGTTGAGCGTTTGGGCGACGTGACGCTTTTCGACCGCACACCAGCCGACAAAATCGTGGAGCGCGCAGCCGACGCCGATATCGTGCTGACCAACAAAGTGCCTTTCAGCGCCGACACGCTGCGACAACTGCCACGACTTCGCTTCATCTGCGTGCTCGCCACAGGCTACAACATCATCGACACCGAGGCGGCAGCACGCCAAGGCGTGGTGGTTGCCAACATCCCCGCCTACAGCACCATGTCGGTGGCACAGATGGCCTTCGCCCACATTCTCAACATCACAAACCACGTGGCTTCATACGCACGCGAGGTTGCCGACGGCAAATGGACAAACTGCCCCGACTTCTGCTTCTGGGACAGTGCGCTGACAGAACTGGCAGGCAAGACAATGGGTATTGTCGGACTCGGCAACACCGGAATGGCGACAGCGCGCATAGCCGTTGCAATGGGCATGAAAGTGGTGGCTATGACATCAAAAAGCGCCGACACGCTGCCCGAAGGAATCACGCCGGCACCACTCGACGATGTGCTTGCCTCAGCCGACGTGGTCAGCCTTCACTGCCCACTCACGCCGTCGACACGTCATCTCATCAATGCCGCATCCATCGCCAAGATGAAACCATCGGCTATTCTGATCAACACCGGACGCGGTCCGCTTGTCGACGAGCAGGCTGTCGCCGATGCGCTCAACGGCGGGCGTCTGGCGGCATTCGGCGCAGATGTGCTGTCGCAGGAGCCACCCCGCGGCGACAATCCTCTGCTCTCCGCGCGCAATTGCTTCCTGACACCCCACATCGCATGGGCTACCCTCGAGGCACGCAAGCGCCTGATGAGCACAGCCACAGAAAACGTGCGCCAATTCATTGCGGGAGAGCCAGTTGCAAACCGCGTGAACTAACAAACATAAAAGGAATAATAAGTGACAAAAATCAAAGTCGCTTATTATTCCTTTTATTTTAAACAACATACACCTTAAAGCTGACAACGAGCCGCTATGTTTAACAAATATTAACCTTATAAATTACAACGCCTTGTTGTTTTTTTAAAACAAATATTCTACCTTAGCACTCGATTTACAAAAAATCTAATAGCGACAAGAATCTAATAGCGACCCAAATGAATAAGCGAGTAGGCATATTGATGCTTCTCTTTGGTATGTTTTTAATCCCAAACGCACATACCAACATCACAGAAATCGACATTGACTTCCAAGTGGGGAAGTGCAATGTTGACACTGCATATAGCGACAATGCCCGTCAACTCGCAAATCTCGAAAAAACAATCCAATACGTAAACAGCCATCCCAATGTGCGCATTGAGAGGCTAACAATCAGCGGCTATGCCTCGCCCGAAGGACCTGCTGTAAAAAACAAGCAGCTTGGCGAAACCCGCGCCAACGCATTGGAGCAATACATCCGTTCGCGCATTGACATTGCCGACTCGCTGGTGGTGCGCCTGCCGGCAACGATTCCATGGGACATGCTGAAAGCAGAAATCCGCACATCGCAAGAGCCTGGCTACAACGAGATTGACCGCGTGCTGCACTCCGACTCCACCGTAATCGAGTATCTTCCCGGACGATGGGCAGACCGCCGCGCTTTCGAGATTCAACGGCAGAAGGCATACAAGACACTGAACCGCAACGTGTTTCCATCGATGCGGAGCGCGAAGGCACAGATTACGACAACCGAATCTGTACCCGATGGAGAAATCGCATTGCCGACGGCAGACTACGACCTGTCGGGAATCAGCGTACCGGCGGTTGACATCCCCGACACAGAGACTGGAGACAGCGGAGAATGGACACGCGGACTTTACTTGAAAACAAATGCCGTAGGATGGGCTATGCTCATCTCCAACATAGCCGTGGAAGTGGACATCAACAAGTATTGGAGCGTGACGCTGCCCGTCTACTACTCGGCACTCAACTACTTTACGCGCACACGCAAACTGCGCACACTCGCCTTCCAGCCCGAAGTGCGCTGGTGGTTTGCCCCCAAATGGTTTGTGGGCGCACATTTCGGCGTGGCACAGTACAACTATGCCCTATCATCGTCGGAATGGCGCTATCAAGACCATAACGGCAACACCCCGGCACTTGGCGGAGGTCTGAGCTTCGGCTGGCGCACACCGCTCGGCAAGAGCAAGCACTGGATGATGGAGCTCACCGCCGGCGCCGGATGCTACCGGCTGAAGTACGACACATTCCACAACGAAGCCAACGGTGCGATGGTCAGCACCACAAGCCGCACATTCTTCGGAGTGGACAATGCCGCAGTGACGTTTATCTATCGTTTCGACCTTAAACGCAAGAGAAGATGAAACGATCAGCCCTGACATATTGCATTTTGAGCCTGTTCGCCATTTTGGGCTTCTCGGCATGCGACGTGCACGAGTTTCCCGACATGCCGGAGCGACGCCCGTATGAACTTGTGCTCGACTTCACCAACGCCATCGACATGGGCTTCTATCAGACCATCGACTATTCGCGCGCCTCCACCGAAGCCAGCCCGTCGGGAACGAAGACACAGACAGAAATCACCTACGACATACGCTACACCGTCAACGCCTACCGCATCGACGGCAACGATGGCAACCGACTGTCGGACACCACCGTCGTGGTCTGCAACAGCGACCTTGAAAATCTGAACCACACCCTGCGGCTCAACCTTCGCCCCGGCAGATACCGCTTCCTTGTGTGGGCAGACTATGTGGTCCACGGCACGAAAACCGACCTATATTACAACACGTCAAACTTCGAGGAGATAATCCTCGCCGACCGTCAGAACCATACAGGCTCAACCGACCGCCGCGACGCATTCCGCGGAGAGAAGGAAGCAGAAGTGTACGACAACCCAGAGCTGACGTCAAACTCCACACGGTCGACCGCCGTAAACCGCGTAGTGGTTGAAATGGAACGGCCGTTGGCAAAGTTCAAATTCATCTCCCACGACATCGTCAAGTTTCTCAGCTACGTGCTCCAGCAACGTGCCATCCGCCAAAAAGAAGCGGAAATGAAGGCACAGCAAGGAGTGTCGCCAGAGTCTGCCGACCCAAAGGCCGACCCCAAAGCCGACATCAAGAACATCAACACAAACGACTTCCGCGTAGTGTTCCGCTATCAAGGCTTCATGCCGTGCTCATTCAATATGTTTACCAACAAGCCAGCCGACTCCTGGACAGGCGTCGCGTTCGACAGCACGATGCAGCGGCTTAGCGACACGGAGGTGGAACTTGGATTCGACTATGTGTTTGTCAACGGCGGAGAGTCGACGGTGCCTGTTTCGGTGGAGGTTTACGACACCGACGGAACGCTGCTGTCGAGCACGCTGCCAATCGATGTGCCAGTGGTGCGCAACAAGCTCACCGTGGTGCGCGGCAATTTCCTCTCGTCGAAGGCTTCGGGAGGCGTAAGCATCCGAACGGAATTCGACGGCGAATACAATCTTGAAATCAGATAAAAAACAAAGAAGAAACAAATTAACTATTATAATTTCTATGAAAAAGGTATTATTTTCAACCGTTGCTATGTCGGCATTAATGCTGATGGCAACATCCTGCGCCGATGATCAGACATCGGATTTGAAAGCCGGTGCTGAAAGCACTGTGACAATCACAGCCCAGCTGCCTGGCGACATGGGCACCCGTGCATTTGCCGACGGCACAAAAGCCACAGAGCTGCACTATGCCGTCTATGAGAAAGACACTAAGACAAGACTTGCAGTCTGCAAAAAAGCCGACGGCACTAAGGGACAACTCGAGGGTACAGCCACAATGACTGGTCTGCAAACCACCATCTCCTTGCAGCTGACCACAGGCAAGGAATACGACTTCGTGTTCTGGGCCGACGCTCCTGGCGACAACGTTTACTCGTTCAACTCTGAAGACCAGACAGTAACCGTCAACTACGCCAATGCCGAAAACAACACCGACAATCTTGACGCATTCTTCGGTCAGAAGAAAGATCTGAAGGTTAGCGGCAACATGAGCATTTCGCAGGAACTCCGCCGTCCGTTCGCACAGATCAACATCGGAACAGACGACTTTGACGCAGCGGCAGCTGCCGGCTACACCGTTTCAGAGTCGACAATCGGAGTGGCAACCTACAATACGCTCAACCTTCTCTCAGAAGAGGTCAGCGACCCTGTCACTGCGACATTCGTAAAGAAACCGATTCCTACAGAGGACTCTAAATTTTCAGTAAACAGCAAGGATTACAAATATCTGTCGATGTCGTACGTGCTCGTGCCGAAGGACAAAGAAACTGTCGACATCGCGTTTGACTACACGCTGACAAACCGCACGTTCACCAACGTGCCTGTGCAACGCAACTACCGCACAAACATCTACGGCTCGTTGCTCACCAACACTGCCGACTTCAACGTTGTAATCGCCCCGGGATTCAACAACCCAGACTATAATCACAATGTAATCACGGCTTCAACACAGACCGAATTGGCAACAGCCGCCCAGACTCCGAACGCCGTGATTAAATTGAAGGAGAACACCACTTATACGCTTCCTGCAAACGTTGCTGAAGGTGTCACTTTCTCGGGCGACGAAACAACGGTTATCTCCATTCCTCAAGCTATCGCTCACGACAGCAAGACAATCGGCTTCTCTGGCGTGACGGTTAAATCACCGAATGCAAACTATACAGGCATCATACATGCAAAAGCTGTGACTTATACGGGTTGCGTGATTGAGGGCCAGCCATTCTCATACGCTGAGAAAGCTGTCTACAACAAATGTACGTTCAAACAGACATCAAGCGACGCCTACAACATTTGGACTTATGGCTCAAAGGACATCACGTTCAACAGCTGCCGGTTTGAGTGCGCAGGCAAGTCTGTTCTAATTTATAATGAAGGTGCCGTGATAGGTCAGAACGCTACGTTCAACAACTGCGAGTTTATTGCTTCTGCGCCAGTTGATGGCAAGGCAGCCATCGAAGTTGACAGCTCGCTTATTCCAGGCACATATGTTATTAACATCAACAACTGCACGGCGACAGGCTTCGGCACTGGCTCAAAGAGCGGCAATAGCCTCTGGAATGTGAAGCAAGACAAGACAGAGAAACATAGCCAAGTGTTTGTTGACGGAACACAGGTTTATTAATCTGCGACTTGTAATCAAGATAAAAGGGTTGCGCCTGCTGTGGCGCAACCTTCGCCTTGGCAAATACCGCTTTCTTGTGTGGGCAGACTACGTGGTCCACGGCACGAAAACCGACCTCTATTACAACACGTCAAACTTCGAGGAGATAATCCTCGCCGACCGTCAGAACCATACAGGCTCAACCGACCGCCGCGACGCATTCCGCGGAGAGAAGGAAGCAGAAGTGTACGACAACCCAGAGCTGACGTCAAACTCCACACGGTCGACCGCCGTAAACCGCGTAGTGGTTGAAATGGAACGGCCGTTGGCAAAGTTCAAATTCATCTCCCACGACATCGTCAAGTTTCTCAGCTACGTGCTCCAGCAACGTGCCATCCGCCAAAAAGAAGCGGAAATGAAGGCACAGCAAGGAGTGTCGCCAGAGTCTGCCGACCCAAAGGCCGACCCCAAAGCCGACATCAAGAACATCAACACAAACGACTTCCGCGTAGTGTTCCGCTATCAAGGCTTCATGCCGTGCTCATTCAATATGTTTACCAACAAGCCAGCCGACTCCTGGACAGGCGTCGCGTTCGACAGCACGATGCAGCGGCTTAGCGACACGGAGGTGGAACTTGGATTCGACTATGTGTTTGTCAACGGCGGAGAGTCGACGGTGCCTGTTTCGGTGGAGGTTTACGACACCGACGGAACGCTGCTGTCGAGCACGCTGCCAATCGATGTGCCAGTGGTGCGCAACAAGCTCACCGTGGTGCGCGGCAATTTCCTCTCGTCGAAGGCTTCGGGAGGCGTAAGCATCCGAACGGAATTCGACGGCGAATACAATCTTGAAATCAGATAAAAAACAAAGAAGAAACAAATTAACTATTATAATTTCTATGAAAAAGGTATTATTTTCAACCGTTGCTATGTCGGCATTAATGCTGATGGCAACATCCTGCGCCGATGATCAGACATCGGATTTGAAAGCCGGTGCTGAAAGCACTGTGACAATCACAGCCCAGCTGCCTGGCGACATGGGCACCCGTGCATTTGCCGACGGCACAAAAGCCACAGAGCTGCACTATGCCGTCTATGAGAAAGACACTAAGACAAGACTTGCAGTCTGCAAAAAAGCCGACGGCACTAAGGGACAACTCGAGGGTACAGCCACAATGACTGGTCTGCAAACCACCATCTCCTTGCAGCTGACCACAGGCAAGGAATACGACTTCGTGTTCTGGGCCGACGCTCCTGGCGACAACGTTTACTCGTTCAACTCTGAAGACCAGACAGTAACCGTCAACTACGCCAATGCCGAAAACAACACCGACAATCTTGACGCATTCTTCGGTCAGAAGAAAGATCTGAAGGTTAGCGGCAACATGAGCATTTCGCAGGAACTCCGCCGTCCGTTCGCACAGATCAACATCGGAACAGACGACTTTGACGCAGCGGCAGCTGCCGGCTACACCGTTTCAGAGTCGACAATCGGAGTGGCAACCTACAATACGCTCAACCTTCTCTCAGAAGAGGTCAGCGACCCTGTCACTGCGACATTCGTAAAGAAACCGATTCCTACAGAGGACTCTAAATTTTCAGTAAACAGCAAGGATTACAAATATCTGTCGATGTCGTACGTGCTCGTGCCGAAGGACAAAGAAACTGTCGACATCGCGTTTGACTACACGCTGACAAACCGCACGTTCACCAACGTGCCTGTGCAACGCAACTACCGCACAAACATCTACGGCTCGTTGCTCACCAACACTGCCAACTTCAACGTTGTAATCGTCCCGGGATTCAACGACCCAGACAACAACTATGAGGTGCTCAACGCAAAAGGCGTAAGCCAACTCAAAGACCTTTTGGCTTCAGGCGCAGACCTGAGCAAAAAAGACGTGATCGTTGACCTCAACGGCGAGACAATGGACAGCAACATCGCGCTCAACGCCCACAGCGTTGCCGTTGAAAACGGAACAGTCGACGCCTCCCAACTTAGCGCAAAGGCAGAAGAGGGCGTAACACTGAGAAACGTGAAGTTGACTGGATCTTTCCCAAAAGCTACGTCAAATGCCCGCGTAATTGTTGAAACGGCAGGCGATGTTGTTGTCGACGGGCTCGACTACACCGGCGCCACCGACGGCTACAATCCTATTGAAATCAACCTACGTAACGTTGTTTCAAAGAACGTGACCGTAAAGAACTGCAAGTTTGCCAATTTCTCAAACAACGCAATGACGGTGTTCGGAATGGCTGAAGGCGGAGTGCTTAACATTGAGAACAACACATTCACCTTGGGAAAAACAAGCGATGCTGTGCGTATCAGCAACAAGACAAACACTAAATTCACTATCAACGTAAAGGATTGCTCCTACACCTATCCTACAGACGCAGCAGGACAATGGGTTGGCTTCTTCCTGTTCGAGGACTACACTTCAGCAACAAAAGAGGAAGCCAACGCCGCAATGCAGTTCAAGAACCTTACAGTAAACGTTGACAACGTGACATTCGACGGCGCAAAGGTAACAGAATTGAATCTGTTCAGCGGCGCACGCAACCAATTCGCGTGCATGTGCTACGACAAGTTGCCAAGCTTAGTAGTAACCGACGACACCCACTTCCCTACATTCAACTTCAAATAGACTGAACCGTAGAGAATATCAAACATAACAACACGCACCGCGCCACCGCAGCAAACGACTGTGGTGGCGCGGTTGCTTTCGCTGTAGCGCATCTCCGAAGCGCCGTCTGCCACTGAGCGCGTTGAGTTGTGACTCTGCGCAATGAAACAACAGCAACGTTGGCAGGCAATAGTCGCGGAGCGAAGCGGATGCGTGCCGGAGGAACGCTGCTACGATAGAGCCAACACATGTAACGCCATCAAGCACAGGCGGCGGGACATCTCACGATGTCCCGCCGCCGTACATACATATCAATCAACTTTAAATCAGCAGAAGATAAACGTCCGCTCAAGCCAGTAGACCAGGATACCTGCCAGATAACCGAGCAGACACACAAACGAAATGTGGCGTAGATACCAGCCGAATGTGATTTTTTCAAGCCCCATCACCACAACGCCGGCGGCACTGCCGATAATGAGCATGCTGCCACCCACTCCGGCGCAGTAAGCAAGCAACTGCCAGAACTGACCGTCCTGCACAAACATCATCATATCGGGACTTGTCACGGCGGCGGCAGGGATAACGTTGTACATACCCATGCATCCAGCCACAAGCGGCACATTGTCGACAATCGACGACACCACGCCAATGGCACCTGTCACGAAATAAGCATTGCCGTTGGTGGCGTGTTCAAGCCACTGTCCGAAACTTGTAAGCACACCCACCTCGCTCAGCACAGCCACAGCCATCAGAATGCCGAGGAAAAACAGGATGGTAGACAAATCGATTTTATGAAGAATCGTCGACACGCGCTCAGAGAACGAGCCTTCCAACTCGTGTTCGTGGCGCAGGAATATCTCGGTCATCGCCCAAAGCAAGCCAAGCACGAAGAGGATGCCCATAAACGGAGGCAAACCAGTGATGGAGCGGAAGAACGGCACAAACATCAAGCCGCCCACACCGACAACAAACACCGCCACCCGTTCACCATGACTGAGTGCCGATTTTGTGAAATCTACATTGTCCTCCACCACAGCCAACTGCCCCTTGAGCTTGAACTGCAACAGGAACGTAGGCAAGGCAATCGAGACAAGCGACGGCAGTAACACTTCCTTAATCACACCTATCGACGTGATGTTGCCCTTGATCCATAGCATAATGGTCGTTACGTCGCCAATCGGAGAGAACGCACCGCCGCTGTTGGCGGCAAGGATGATGAGCGAGGCATAGATAAGCCTGTCGTTGCGTTCCTGCACGAGCTTGCGAAGCACCATAATCATCACGATGCTCGTGGTCAGGTTGTCGAGCACGGCAGAGAGAATAAACGTGATCAGCACGATGCGCCACAACAGCGAACGCTTGCTACGGGTGCGCAGACGGTCGCGCACAAAAACAAAGCCACCGTTGGTGTCGACAGTCTCGACAATGGTCATCGCTCCCATCAAGAAGAACAGAATCTCACACGCATCGCCGAGATGCTCAAGCAGCACGCCCTGCGTCACAAACTGGCGCGCGGCGGCATCAGAGTCGTCAAGATGGAACGCCGAGAAGAACCGGGCAAAATCATCGGCATGAAACTCTGCCACATAATCAGGGCAGCCAATCATATACAGCGACCAGCAGATTGCACACATCAACAAGGCGGTCGCAGTCTTGTTGATTTTAAGTCCGCTCTCAAGAGCGATACAGCCGTAACCAATCAGAAATACGGCAACAATAACAATTGTTAAGAACATAATATCTACAAAAAAAGGGCTTTAAAAAATAGTTTAGTTTTTGCGGTCGTAAAATTATGGAAATTTTTCCGTTATGTATAAAAAATTTTTTATGTTTAAAAACACATTTCACCGCCACACTTGCATATCCGGCACAAAACGAGTAATTTCGCACACTGAAATGAAAAAAGAAGAAGAAGAAGTCACTATGCTGCAAATCGGAAATGCACTGGTCAGCCTCGACCTTATCGAACAGTTTTTCTGCTGCGATCTCGACAAATGCCTCGGCGAATGCTGTATCGAAGGCGATGCCGGCGCTCCTATCACCAAAGAGGAATATGCCAAGATAAAGGAAATACTGCCCGAGGTGTGGGACGACCTGCTGCCGGCTGCCAAACGCGTGATTGAGGAGCAGGGCGTGGGCTACGTCGACGAGGAAGGCGACTTGGTGACATCGATTGTCGACGGGCGCAACTGTGTGTTTACGTGCTATGGCGAGAACGGGATGTGTCTCTGCGCCATCGAGAAGGCATACCGTGCTGGAAAAATCGACTTCTACAAGCCAATCTCATGCCATCTCTACCCTGCCCGCCTTCAGGAATTTCCCGACTTCACCGCCGTCAACTACCATCGTTGGAAAATCTGCAAATGCGCGGAAGTGATGGGCAGAAAAAACCACGTGCGGCTATATCAGTTTCTTGAGGGCCCGCTGACGCGCCGCTTCGGCAAGGAATGGTACGACGAGCTGCGCACCGCCTGCGAGGCCTATCTCGAAGAACACGGAGAGTGAGCATTCACTTTTTTTTCATTTTTTGTCTGTATTTCTGTTTGCCGTAAAAGAAATTAGACGTATCTTTGCATCGTGATTGAGGGAAGCATAATCAATCACCATTACTCGCTACGCTTCCCGCAGTCATCCACTCTTTAATTTTCTCAAAAAAAAGATTTTCAGAACAGTCACGTGCGCACAACGGCGCGACGTAGATTCAAAATGTAATACATCTTACATATATGTACAACTTACAGGACTTAAATGCAGCCTCTCCAGAAGAACTGCTCGAGATTGCCAAAACATTCGACATCAAGAAAGCCGACAAAATGGCCCAGCAAGACTTGATTTTCACAATCCTCGACGAGCAGGCGATAAACCGCGCCAAAGAATCGGCTTCGAAATCGGAGGCTAAAAAACCCAAAACAAAAGCCAAGAAAAAAACAGCCGAGCCAAAAAGCGATGACAACGCAGAGGCTACGGCTGTAAAGACTGCCGCCAAAAAGGCTGAACCTAAGAAAAACAGCAAAAAGAAGGAGGCAGAGCCTGCCGCGGAGACCGCTCAGGCGGAAGAACCTAAAGAGGAGAAACCGGCAGCAAAGAAAACCACGGCAAAGCGCACATCCAAGAAAAAGGAGGCTGAGCCTGCCGCCGACATGACAGCTCCGGCTGCCGAGGTTGTCGTGGCTCCAGCAGCCGAGGCCGAAGCCCCTGCTGAAAACGTGGAGACAGCCGTAAAACAGGAAGAGGAACCAGCAGAGACGGAAAACGCCGCTCCTGAAGCCGAAACGCCACAACAGGTAGAACCGGCAGAAGAGCCGGCAGAAGAAAAGCCTGCCGAACAGCAAAAGAAAAACGACATCGGATTCAGCTCGTTCTTCCCGTTCAGCGGCGGACAGAAATTCGTGCCCCGCTCGCAACGCCAGCAGCAAGACCAGCAACAGCAGCAACAACCTGCCGAAGACGAAGTTGTGGCATTCCCGGCTGAACCTAAACAGCAACAGCCACAACAGCAACAGAAAAACCAGAAGGCAAACCGCCGCCAGCAGCAACAACAGCAGCGCGCGGCAAAACAGCAGCAGCGCCAACAGCCTCAACAGCCGCTCTACGACTTTGAAGGCATCGTGAAAGGCGCAGGCGTGCTGGAAGTGATGCCCGACGGCTACGGATTCCTCCGCTCCTCCGACTACAACTACCTGTCGTCGCCCGACGACATCTACGTGTCGCAGTCGCAAATCAAGCAAAACGGCTTGAAGACAGGCGACGTGGTGGAAGGCAACATCCGTCCGCCGAAAGAAGGTGAAAAATTCTTCCCTCTCTGCAGCGTAGACTCAATCAACGGGCGCACCACAGAATTCGTGCGCGACCGTGTGCCTTTCGAGCATCTTGTGCCGCTGTTCCCCGACGAGAAGTTTGACCTGACATCGGGACGCACCACCTGCAACATCTCGACACGCATCGTCGACATGTTCTCTCCTATCGGCAAAGGTCAGCGCGGACTTATCGTGGCACCGCCGAAAACCGGTAAGACAATCCTGCTTAAAGACATTGCCAACGCAATCTCGGAAAACCATCCGGAAACATACATGATTATCCTGCTCATCGACGAGCGTCCGGAGGAGGTGACCGACATGGCACGAAGCGTGAATGCGGAAGTAATCGCATCCACATTCGACGAACCGGCCGAACGCCACGTAAAGATTGCCGGACTGGTGCTTGAAAAGGCGAAACGCATGGTTGAGTGCGGACACGACGTAGTAATCCTGCTCGACTCAATCACACGTCTGGCACGCGCCTACAACACCGTGTCGCCGGCATCGGGCAAAATCCTCACCGGTGGTGTCGACGCCAACGCGCTGCAAAAGCCAAAACGCTTCTTCGGCGCCGCACGAAACATTGAAAACGGAGGCTCGCTCACAATCATCGCAACCGCACTTATCGAGACAGGTTCGAAGATGGACGAGGTGATTTTCGAAGAGTTCAAGGGCACCGGCAACATGGAGCTACAGCTCGACCGCAAGCTGTCGAACAAACGCATCTTCCCTGCCGTCGACATCATCTCGTCGAGCACTCGACGCGACGACCTGCTCCTCAGCCAGGACACCATCAACCGCATGTGGATTCTCCGCCGGTTCCTCTCCGACCGTACTCCTATCGAGGCAATGGAGTTTATCAAGGACCGTATGGAGAAAACCCGCAGCAACGAGGAGCTGCTCCTGACAATGAACGACTAACTCTCGTCGACAACCCCAATCGAGTAGGAGGAAAACAAAGTAGTTTTTCTCCTACTTTCGTTTTCCGACCTC